>FWWM01000167.1_pt1 | contig 218989 bp, 210 predicted proteins | sample 2228351 | NCBI WGS metagenome assembly FWWM01 (sample SAMEA103939774, study PRJEB20133) | metagenome
TCACCAAGAGGCGGTAAGCGATGATGCGCACGGCGTCGATCCGGCTGGAAACCGGCGCAGAGCAGGCCAAAGCGCTTGCAGCGCTGCAGGCGGCCTATGTTGACGCCTGCAACCGTCTCGTTCCCCTTGTCCGCGAGCATCGCGTCTGGAACCGGGTAGCGTTGCACCAGCGCGCCTACACGATGCTGCGCGAAGCGACCCCGCTGGGCAGCCAGATGTGCTGCAAGGCCATCTTCTCGGTGCGTACAAGGCGCAAAAGGGGCTCGGGCGCATCAGGAAGGACGCGCCGATCCCGGAAATCCGTTTCGACCGCGCCAGCGTGCACTTCGACAAGCGCACCTATTCCCTTAAGGGCGAGACGGTCTCGCTCTACACTTCACAGTGCCCATGCGCCTTGGCGAACACCAGCGCCGTATCCTCGACTCCGGCCAGCAGAAGGAAGCGGAACTGGTCTTGCGCAACGGGAAGTGGTTCTTCAACCTAGTCGTCGAATCTGGCGCTGTGCAACCTGTGGCATCCGGCCATCTGATGGGCGTGGATATCGGAGAACACAACCACGGGCAAGGTCTTGCGCGACCGCTACCTTGCCCTGCGCTGTCGTATTGAGGCCTGCGGCATCCGGAGCGCAAAACAGAAGCTCCGGCAGGTCTCTGGCAAAGAGGCGCGGCGTGACGAGCAAGGCGATTGTGGCTGAGGCTATTCGCATCGGTGTGACGCATATCCTGGGGCGGATCATGGCTGGAAAGCGCATGCGCGCCCGTCTGCACCGCTTGGCGTGGCGGCAGTTGCAGACTTTCGTCGAATACAAGGCCAAGGCGGCGGGCATCGCGGTCGAGTACGTCAACCCAGCCTACACCAGCCAGACCTGCTCGTGTTGTGGATGGTTGTGGAAGCGCTCGAAGCATCGTTTAGGGTGCCCACACTGTGGTCTCCTGGCGCACAGCGACTTGAACGCAAGTCGAAACCTTGCCCGGATCGACAGCTGGGCTCCGCTGTCGAGGGCGGTCGTAAATACGCCTGATGTTGGGAGCGTGGATATGGGCAACCATGTCTGCGCTTCACAATAAAGCCTGCGCCTTCAGTAGCGGGTTGTTTACAGTCAATCCCCGCGATACGCTGGCGGGAGCATCTTAATCCCTTTTCCATCAGGTCAATTTCTCGAGAGTAGCCGGGGATTCCTCCGCAGTCCATCAGGAGTCTTAATCCCTTTTTCATCAGGTCAATTTCTCGAGCAGAGGATCTTAGGATCCATCTGGCCGCGTCAAGATGTCTTAATCCCTTTTTCATCAGGTCAATTTCTCGAGCGTCGAAGCTCTTTTGCTGGACTGGTTGCAGTCTGGGTCTTAATCCCTTTTTCATCAGGTCAATTTCTCGAGGGATATCTCCATGGCTTAGTGGGAAAGAAATAGCTAGTCTTAATCCCTTTTTCATCAGGTCAATTTCTCGAGTAATATTGTACTCACCATCTACGGTCAACCAGGGATGTCTTAATCCCTTTTTCATCAGGTCAATTTCTCGAGCTACCGAATCCAAGGCGACTATGCCAAAGCCGAACGTCTTAATCCCTTTTTCATCAGGTCAATTTCTCGAGTCTCTGCGGCCAGACGCAATGCGAAATAGGCTGAGTCTTAATCCCTTTTTCATCAGGTCAATTTCTCGAGCCAGGGCTAGTGCAACGAATGAAATAGTCGTTGTGTCTTAATCCCTTTTTCATCAGGTCAATTTCTCGAGACCGGGTGATCGTGGTAATCACCACCAACGGCACGTCTTAATCCCTTTTTCATCAGGTCAATTTCTCGAGACACCATGAGCAGCCAGACATTCTAGACGGGCAGTCTTAATCCCTTTTTCATCAGGTCAATTTCTCGAGTAAACTTAGAGAAGATGCGATTATCTATGTTGAGGAGTCTTAATCCCTTTTTCATCAGGTCAATTTCTCGAGTATCTGATTATTATTCGATGCTCTGAGATTGGTTTGGTCTTAATCCCTTTTTCATCAGGTCAATTTCTCGAGGCATTTGGCAAGTTTATTCAGGCTATCACAGAACAGTCTTAATCCCTTTTTCATCAGGTCAATTTCTCGAGAGCACCCCCTCAATTTCTTGTTAAAGATCAATACCTTACAGAGACCTTTGCGGAAATTTTTTGACGCCAAAAAGCTGACGCTCACGACGGATTTCAGATCAGTCTCTATTGTTAAAAAGCTAACAGCTAGCGCGATCATTTGCAAGTCCTTTAGCTTCCAATCTCTCAACGCGATATTCCTCCAGTCTTGCCCCAAACCTTTCCATTTCTTCAGCAGAAAGCTCCCTCCCGCGCGCTTCGGGCGGCACCTCCAGCGACAGATTGAGGAATCTCGCCCGACGGGCGCAAACCTGCGCTGCCAAATGCACCGGCAAAGTGCCGATGACGATGTCTCCTTCCTTCACTTCCTCAACGTTAAAATGCTCTACCTGCTCGTGCACTCTTAACCCTTGCCTTCTTGCCCACTCGACCGCCCCCGGATGGCGTGAGACAAACCACACGCGCGGCTGGCTTGGAGTCGGTGGGGTGAGTGGCTGCGCGCGCTCGAATTCGTCGGCAAAGCGTTTTAGCTGTTCACAGATGGTATCTGCCGGCAGCGGCCGTTTGCGAAAACCACCGTGCTCGATGTCGTTGCGCAGCCCCATAAGTTCCCGTTCGCCATGACCTGCTGTGCCAAGGGCATATTCGGCGCGCCAGCGAGCTGCCTCGTCAAAGCTTTCGCCCGGGCGCGTTGCTTCAGGCTCCGCATAGAGGCTGACCCAGCCTTCACGTAGGACGATGCCCGCTTCGGCGTAGCGCCCAAGCTCAAGGTATAAACGCGCTAACGCCGCCATAGCGCGTTGCCCTCTAGCGCCGGCCAGATGATCTTGGTCAAGGAGCAGAGGGGTAAGTTTTCGCTCAAGCACATCTAGAATCGGCGCCAGAGGCGGGCTGTAGGCGATAAGATCGGCTTTGGCTTCCACTAAGGCCGAAACCAACCATCTGGCCGCCGAAGGATGCTTGTCGCGCGCCAAAAGCAGCTCGCCGGTGCGCACGGTGTTGAGGGCTTGACTAAATGTTTCCAACGCCCTGGCAAATTTCTTGACCTTAGGCGGCGGTCCTTGGCGCGTTACCGCCCATGCTCGGGCAAGCGTTTCGCCTAGGGCCTTGGCTTTGGCAGCCAACCATTCGCCCTGGCCGCTGTAGAGAAAGGCGCGAATCGCCTGCGTCCAGTCTAAAAGGTCGACAAACGCCGTCAGCTCCCAGATCGGCGTGCAGCCCGTTTCTGGATCGCGCGCCTCAAACGCCCCATAGACCACTCGAATCTTCGGTGCCGTTTCGGCCACAGCGCGCACGTATGAGACCACCGCTCCGGCAAAGAAAGGCTGAGAGCGAAAGCCGTGAGTGATGTCGAGTACGACTGCTTGCGCCGATGCGCTCAGCAAGTTCTTGAGGCTGCTAAAATTGTCCCACAGCTCCTGATTCGTCCGCCCATCGGCGATCCCAACAAAGTTTGGGAGAACAAGACCGGCTTCGGCAAACGCTTGGCGCAGACTCTGGCCGTGTTTGGCTTGCGCTTTATCGGTGGCGAGCACGATTACCTCTTGGGCATCTAGGAATTGCGCCAACGCCAAAGCTACATACGGCGTCTCTAAGCTTTTTGTGTCTTGCCACACGTATACGGTCGGCTGGTAGTCGCCGGTGCCTAGGAAGCTGATCAGTCTCACGGTTTCACCTGCACTAGTTCAATGCAATTGCCCTGCCTTCTGACCGTGACGGCGATGTTGTTTAAAGTCTTTTTTTCTTCAGGCGATCTCGCTGTTCAGGGCGAAGCTGCGCCAAAATCGCTTGGCCTTAGCAAGGCGCGGTCTTCTGCCCCTGGAAGCTAGCAACGATCTCGCCGGTGTTGGGTTTATACTCCAGCGTGGCCGAAGGCCAGGTTTCTTCGCCGGCAGAAGTTGTGTCCTCGCTCGTCTTGGAGCCATGCTTTGCACGGCGCAGCGCGCCATAGCCCACCGCCGTCTTGGCGCCGAAACCAAGCCATTGAAAAGCATGCTCAAAGGCGTCGGTAAGGAGAGATTTCCAACAGCTGTTTTCCGCCAGGTCCGGCGCCAGACGGCGCAGGAAGGTAAGATCGCAGGTCACATAGAAGGCAAATCGCGAACCCGGCGGCACGGTGAGGAAATAGATCGGGTTCGGTTGGCCGGAATCATGCGGTGAAACGCTGTCACCGCTTTTGCATTCTCTCTTTTGCTGGTAATAGTGGCTTTGATGGGGCGTCATGATCTCGACCATCAGGCTGTCGCCTGCGATTTGGGGGATGACATCCCAAAACGAAAGCGCCCCGCGCACGTGTTCGGATTCGCCGGATGGGGTTTCGCGCCCACACAACGCTTCGATCATGGAAAGCTTGATGCTTTGCTTATCGTTGATCCGAACCTGGTACCGGGCAGATTCGCTCCATCCTTTCGCATCCCCCCACGCGCCGCTGGCGAGCTCACGCGCCGCCTGGCGCAGCACACCCTTGACGCCGCTGCCCGGAAGATAAGGCAAGCCGTAGGGGTTGAGGAAAGCAAAGCCGTTTTCTAGCGGGTGCTCGTTGCCAAGGCCTGTGGTGAAAGGTGCGACCGCTTCGGCTTCAAGCCAAAGAAGCTGGCAGGAAGGGACGGTGGCAGCCAGAGCGCGTTGGCGGGCGGCGATAGCTTTGATGGCGAGCTTGTCGTTATCGTTCAACCGCCTGGCATCTGACAGGGCGCTGACCTTGTTTTCTTTCCTGACTTCACGCTCCTGGCGTTGTTGTCCGCGGACCTCGTAATCAAGGTCATACATCGTCCACAACAGTTCTTGGGTTCTGCGATTGATTCCCCAAAGCTTCAAGTACATGCTAAAGCGCATCCCCGGCGAAGCTTGGTGGAAGTCATGGCCCAAGTACTTTGGAACGGCAGCAATCGGCATGTCAGTTCCCTCCCATGCGGGCCGAGGCCATCTGCCTAAGCCACTTGAGCCAGGCGAAGGCCTCGGCGGTGATGGCTTGATAACACCTGGCATCCTGCATTTCGAACAGATGCTGCATAAAACCTTCAAACTCGCTCGGCGTGCCACACTGCTGCTTCAACCAATCGCGCAGGTGTTGAGCGAGCAGTTCATGCCGCCCGCCTTTTTGGTGTAAAAAGGCCATGACCTGCATGAGACCGCTGTTCATGATCAAGGCTGGCAGTCCTTTGGCATCATTGACATAGTCTTTGCCATGCTGCTCAATACCCTTGCCAGCCTTTTGCCAGGCATCTTGGGCGCGTCTTTGCTCCAGTGTCGGCATGTTCAGCCCTCCACAACCTTGGCCACCACCAGGCCACGGCCAGTGGTGGCGTCACCGCCGATTTGCAAAAGCTTACCGTCAATGATGTTCTTGATCTTGTCCAGAACGCCTGTAGCATCTTCGCACTCTTCCTGCTTGCCGGTTCGGGTCTGACTGGCAAGCACAGGGGCCACGAGCAAGGATTCAGGTGGCAGGTTTTCAGTGTAGAACAAGCCGCCATCGGCCGCGGTGCCCGTTTGGGGATCGATGCGCACGTGGGGTTCTACGAGCACGGCATTTTCAGAAAAGTAAGCAAAATCGGTGTCGCAAAGCACCACAAGATCGGTTTTGAGTTTGTTGCGGAAAAAGTCATAGCCATTGCCTGTGGGCAAAGCGCGCGCAGCAAGGTCTTCGGCGATGGCCTTGACCTTTTCGTTCTCCTCTTTCTGCGCTTGGTATTCGAAGGCTTCCAGGTGCAGTTTGTCTCCGGAGAGCAGCGCCGGATTGGCAACTAGACAAGTGCCTTCTTCCACCGCAGGCAACGTCGGCCAAGCGATTTGGATGCCGATTAGCTTTAAAAGCCTTTGCGCGCGATATGGCCTGCGGACAGGTGACATAGACGTAGCCACCCTTGAGGGAGCGCACCGGCAAGAGCACAAGCTGGGCATCGCCAAAACTCACCGCACCGGCGTGCAGATTGCTACTGCCGGCATCCGGGCCGAACAAGCGATCCATCAGGGTCTTATCGCCCCCCAGCGCCTCGAACGAGTGCCGCACCGCGCCCTTGATGCCGGAACCGGCCAAGCAGGGGTGACCTGTGTGGCGCTCGCGCTGGATGGGATTGTCGATGACGCCGATGGCCTGCCCCGCCCCCATGTGCACGGGGCTTACGGCATAGAGAAATAAAGCGGCGTGTTTTTCGAACATGGAAGTCTCCTTCACTTTAAGGCATAACGCGTTCAGAGGCCCGGGCGATGGATTCGCGCAAAGCAGGTGGAAGGCTTTTCCAAGCTACTACATCCACGCGGAAAGGCAAGTCGCTGTCTTCCAAGTCGACGCGAAGTTCAGCCATCGTCTGGTCGGGAACGCCTTCCTCTCCCATAATCACCAGGTCCAGATCAGAGTAAAGTCTCGCTTGGCCAGTCACCCTCGAACCGAAAGCGCGAACTTCTCGGCCGGGTAAATTCCGCGCCAGGATATCGCGCAGCCAGCGCAGTTGCTCAGGAGTCAACTCAAGCATCGGTGGCGCCTTTGGATTTAAGTCGTTCATACAACTTTCGGGCATGTTGGGCAAATTTCGGTAAAATGCTGAAAACCTCCGCAGCCTTGGCGGCGTCATAAGCATGAGCGGTAAGGTTGCGTTTATCCCGATAAACAAACCAAGCGGCTACCTCGTCAATCAACCCTTGTTCTGCACCGACGCGGATAAGCTCGCGATAGCTCATGCTGTCCACCTCGGCGGCATTGGGCAGGTCTAGCTTAAGGCGGCGCTTGAGCATCTTCCAGGCCAGCTCGAAGGTGAATTCGAAGCGCTGGATGCAGGCATAGCGCAGCTCTTCGCCTGGTGGTGCGGCCAGGGCGCGGGCAAGCCCGCGGTCCAGGGCAGCAAGGGCCTTTTCCAAAGGGGAGAGATCAAGCCTCATGGTCTGGTTCCTGCAACCATGCGGCGAGGGCGATTCGGTTGTAGCCCTCGGCGCGGCGCACGGGATTTTCCACCGGCTCGGACCACAAGCCATGCGCGGCAAGCTTGCGCAGCCGATCGGCTTTAGCCTGCAAATCCTCTAACCAGTAGACGCTTCCTGTCGATGCGGCGCGCTGCGCAGGCTTAGGCTGCCGTTTGAACAAATCCCAGCCGGAGACGACTTCCGCCCGTGGCACGGCGGCGCAGACAAGCCGCCCTTGAACGCCGAGCAAGTCAAAGCGATATTCACCGCCATCACAGCGCGTGATGCCGAGGGGTAGCCAGCCATTCTTAAACAGCCCTGGCGCAGTCAAAACCAGGCGGCATTTTCCGCTTTGCGCCATGGCGTCGTAGTCAGGGTCAGGAAGCAAGTCCTGGCAGCTGTAGACGACCGCAGCCCGGCCGTCGCCGCCCCAGCGGACCATGCCGCCTTCAGGCAGCTTGGCGCCAGCCACCGCGACCAAGAAGCCAACGCCCGGCTTGGTGGCAATGGCCTGCAGGGAAAACAGCCTGCCTTCCGCAGCCCGGCGAAGCTCGGCCTCAAGCCCTACGCCCACCCGAAAATCCGTGCGCCATAGCTCCTCGGTCTTGACCAGATCGCCAGCATCCGGCACTTGACCTTTCAGGTACTTGCGCCAGCCCGCCTCGCTGAGCCAATAGCCCGTTGCCGGTTTGCCGCGCTCGGTTTCTGCCAAGACGGGCAGTTTTGGCAGCGGCGCGGAGCTGGCAATACCCCACTCTTCTCGCAAGGAGCAGGGGGTGATGGCGCGTACCCTTGGCTTGCCGTTCTTGCCTTCGCTCACCACCAGGTCGGCTGGCATCTGGAACAAGGGCTCGATGCGGCCATCCTCATGACGGCGGGCAAGATGAAGCGCCGTGACCGTGAAAGGCCCCGGTTGGTCTGGTGTGCCAAGCTCCTTCGGCCAGGTAGCAGGGTCGTGGAGATCAGCCTTGGCATCGGCCAGCAGGCGCGAGCGAAGAGCACCGGCTGCCACCGAAGGCCAGGGCGGCACGAGTGCCTCGCCAAAGCTTCCAGGCTCACCAAAAAGCTTATTTCCGCGCAAAAACAGCACGTCTAAGGGTTCGAGAAAGCGCAGCTCGACATTCATGCTTTGCCTCCGGTACGGATCTCGCGCGCTAGAAATTCGGCCACAGTGAGGAAGTTAGTCAGCCAATGCAGCGGGTTTTGCTGCTGCCCGGCAAGGCTGGCCAGGCTCCCGGATAGCGCCTGGATGTCATGCGCAGACCTGGCATCCTTATCCGCCTGGCGATCGAGCTGGTAGTGCAAAAGGCGCTCCAGCATCTTGGGATTGGATTTCGGATCCGGCAGGTCCTTAAGCCACACCAGGCTGTTATACACTGCACGGCGAGAGACCCCTTCGTGCGCCAAGAAGGCGATGGTCTGCTCGAGCATCAGGATAGGCTCGCCCCACTTGGCGGTAAGATGCAAAGTGCCGCCCGAGCGCTTGATGACAGTGAGGGAGAAGGCATCGCGCCCGCCCTCTTGCTTGGCGCGTTGTTCCGTTGCCCGAAGCTCGCGCAGTACCGCAGACAGAGGTGCTTGGTGATGGGCAATCACCGCCCCGCAGCTTGCGGTGGCGTTGCCGCCCATCATGCGCAGGAGCTGGCCTTTGAGGTACGCAAAACCGTCTTTGCAAACCAACCGGTTTAGCTTTTGAAGTTCGCCCCAGTCCTTTCCCTGGTCTTCTGGGGTCGTGCCGGAATAGACATGGCGCAGCCGCTGCATGCAGGAGAGCAGATCGGCTACCGGTAGCATGGCGAGCACGTCGTCGCCGCCAGCGTAGATCACCCGGCCCAGGTGCTCCTCTTCTACCACGTGGCGGGCCACAGTCTGAGAAAAGTCGTTGAGCGCCCCCGAGATGGCCAGATGCCGGTTGGGCGAAACCGCTCGCTTCTGCTGGCCATAGCTCTGGATCAACGGTTGATTAGCGGCGCGCTGGTCAAAACCTTGACGCACAGAAGGATGGAAGCTCTCGCGGTATGAGATCGCCGTGCCAGCTTCTTCGCTTCCTGCTAGGATCGCTCCCATGCGGTCGCCATCCATCATGAGCAAGGCGTAGTAAGTTTCAAGCCGGAAGCGGCGACGCTGCTTTAGGTCATCTACGGACATAGCCAGTGTCCTCCACACCGCCTCGCGGATCATTGCAGCTTGTTGTTCGTCCTCCCATTCAGCCGCCGCATCCAGCAAGTACGGCAAGCGGCGGGCGTCATTGAGAGCGGGATTGTCCCTATGTCTGATTATGAGCTTGCGCGGCAGGGCCACCGGCTCTGCCGTGTTTGTGTTCAAGTCCTCGGCCGTAAGCCCGCTCTTTTCCAGCCAGCGGTCGAGCTGGTGCACCAGCGCCATGGTGTGGGTGGAGACGACGAAGCGGTCGGCGGCCTTTTTGTCCAGACCCAGCGCCTTGGCCACTTCCTCGGCAAATAGCGTCGGCCACAGGCGCTTGATCGCAGAAAGCGCGCCGAGATGTTCGCCCTTCTTCGCCCAAGCGGGTTTTTCGTCTGCAATTTTCGTCCACAACGTCTCGTAGTGCCCGCCTTCTTTGAAATCCCTGTCACAGCGGCTTTTGCGTTTGCCCGCTGGGATACTCAGAAGATCCGCCTTGTCGGTGAGCCATTCGGTTTCGCCGCTTAATGAATCGCGCCAGCCGTGTTGTTCGCTTTGCTCAAAGGAACGCGCTGCCTTGGCAGCAGCCAGTACTCGTTCGGCCAGGTCATAGATCGCCGGGTACAAAACACCTGGCTTGGGGGCGTAAAAGGCCATTCCCTCGCCCCCGTCGATCTCCTTTTGCAGCACCACCTGCCAGGCCGGGGATGCGAGAAAACCGCACGGCTGGCCATGGTCCACGCCGAAAAACGGGGCCATCGCATCAGACAAAGCGCTGGTGTCGAGGTCGGTCTGCTTTTCGGCGTTGCGTGGCTGGATGAGGGAAAAAGGCACCGCCGCCCAGTGCACCTCGGGAAAGCCTGCAAGCTGATTGCGCATCTGATCGTAGGCATGGACAGATTCATCGCGCAGCGCGCCTTTCTCCTTGATTCCCGCAGCTTCAAGCAGCCGGTCCACGACTTCCAGCCCCTTGTCGAGCAACCACTTGCGTACCTTGGACTTCACTTCTTCGGCGATCTGAGCTGCCTCGCTCGCCGGCACGACCGCCACGAACCGGTTAGGCAGCGCCGCAGAAAACAGCGGATTGGTGTCGTTGGCCTTTTCCGTCCAGGTGCACTTGTCAAACCACTCCCGATGAAGCCGCATGTCGTCCCGCAGCCAGAGGTCCACCTGCGGCACGCCGCGCAGCCGGGGAAAGAGGATCGCATCCGCCCCCAGGCGCTCGCACACCGGCTTCATCGCCTCCCACGAAAGGCGCGACAGCAGGTGCGAGCCGGCCCATAGATCGTCCATTTTGCGGGCTGCCGCAATGAATGACTGAACAGGCCCGAGCGACAGGGCAAGCAGCATGCATTCGCCGTTGCGATCGGCGGCAAAGGCGCCAGCAAAGGCCGATACCAGGTCCAGGTGATCCCAGATGGAATGATCGGGCACGCGGGTGTCAGCAGGCAAAAGCTTCCACAGTTCACCCAGCTTGCTGAAGTCCTGCGTGTCGGCACCGGTTACCGACAGATCCGGGCCAAACCGCCAGAAGGCGAGCAAAGTGCGTCGCCAGTCCACAGCATCGCCGTCTTTGACGATAAGGCACGAAAAATGATTGGAGCTGCGTTGCTTGATGTTAGTGATGTCGGTATCTTTGAGGTTGCGCAAGTCGAATACCTTGCCCGTCAACGGGTGAATCAAGACCGGCTGCTCGGTCCAGCGTACACGCGCCCAGTCTTTGATGCATACAGTCTCGCCGCCATCTTTCGCCTGGATGGTATCCACAGGCCACTGTGGCCGGTCGGCCCCGGCCGCCCACCAGTCGGCGCGCTGTATGTGGCGATAGTGGTCGGCACCCAATCCTTGTTGGAACAGGACCTTGGCCAGCGCTGAGTCGTTATCGGGAGCGATCTGCTGCGGTAACTGCTCTAGACCCAGCAGCCGCTTCAAAGCGCGCGAGGTACCCCCTTCGTGTCCCGCAGGGTCGCGCAGGAGAATGAGCGCTTTTTCCACCGGGTCGTGAATTCGGGCAGCAAGCTTGGTTTTCCAGAAGAAATCGGCGTTCATGACTTACTCCGAAATGCGCGTGAGTGTGAGTTTGGGCTTGTCGCTGGCATTGACCTTCGCCCACCAGTGGCGCAGTCGCTTTTGCCTGTCCGCTTCGACGTCTTTCCCGAGACACTCGCAACGAGGCCAACTCGGGCTGGATTGGGTGGTCAGGGCATCCAGAAAGCGGTGCACGCACTCCCAGACACATTCGATCACGGTTCGAGCTGGGTGGAATGCTGCCGGCGGCAGGTGAGGCATGTGAAAGACCACCCCAACCAGCTTGCCGTCTTCTTTCGCACATATTTTGAAGCGCAACTGGTTGGGCAGGCGGAGGTTCAATGCGACTCTTCTTTTATTCACGAATTCAGCATCCCAAGGTTGTACAGGATGATTGGTCATTGGATAGCTGAGCCAATGACGAGCTTGCGGGCGAGCGTGATTGATGCCGGTTCGTACTCCATTCTTCATGATTGGCTTGTCGCCGCTCGTTTTGTCCAGGATCAGGATAAACTGAGTCCGCAACCCAATCTTCAGGATGGCGAGTGTCTTCATCAGCGCCTTCCAGTCATCATGGGGCTGGGTCTGCCAGATGAGCGCGCCTTGCTCATCCTGGCCGATGGCGTGCGGCCAGTCGATTTGCAGGCATTTCTTCCAATCGCGCAACGGCAGCTTGCCGGATAGAGCTGCTGTGCCGTTGATCGGTGTGAGCCGATAGGAACCCCAGCCGTTGCGGCTGCGGCCGCCTACCGTGCCGTAGCGGTCCATCAGCCACAGTGCCTGTTTCAGGAGCGGTAAGTGGTTGTCTGGCATGGCGATGGAAAGCTCAGCTGTTTCTCCCGCCTGAATGGCAGCGTTGGCTTTGAGCGTGGGCCGCGCAGCTCCCCGTGGCAGGGTTACTGGTCCATACCCAAGGTAGAGATCACTGGCGACAGGCATCCGAACTTCCGGATGGCTGACCGTGTCGTGGCTAGGCCACTGATTTTTGGCCAGCTTCCCTTCATTCCACCGATCCAGCCTCAGCCGCACCAGGCTCTTGCAAAAGTTACCCTCAAGCCAGGCATTGCCGAACAGCAGCCCCTCATCGCGCCGCATATCGTCGAGGTTCACATTGAAGTTCTTGGCGGCGGCATACGCCACCCGCCACCACTGGCGAAGCTGCGCCTTGAAAGAATGCGTGCGCCACTGGGCGCTTTGCTCGGCGTTACCGAGAAAAGCTGGAGTGCTAAAATGCACGTTGTACCTAAATGTTTGCATCGCCTGTCTCCCTTGCATCTTGCGCAAAGATAGCAGACAAACCTCAAGGAACAAGCTGCGGCAAGCTTGCCGCCTAGATGCGATAGGGCTCCTAGCTCTTTGACCGTGCCTTTGCCGAGGTGCAGCGCTCAGCCAAGGCCAGACCCCAAGGATCGCTTTTCAATTAGAGCAAGCTTGCTCCCAGGTCTTGGCCAAAAGCTCGCGCACCTCCTCGTCGCTGAGCTGGCTAAAATCCACGTACCACTGGCCGACGGCGTAGAAATTTTCAGGCGTGGCCAGGCAGACAAAATCATCCACCTCTTGGCGCAACTTGGCGGCGGCATCCGGGGGCGCTACCGGCACTGCCACGACGATAGCAGCCGGCTGCAGCTGCTTAAGCGCGGCCACCGCCGCGCGCATCGTAGCTCCAGTGGCCAAACCATCGTCGACCAGAATCACCGTGCGCCCACGCACCTCGGGAAAAGGCCGCTCACCCCGATAAGCTCGCTCCCGGCGCACCAGTTCCTGTTCTTCTTGGCGCGTCACTTCATCTATGATCGCCTCGGAGAGGTTGAGGCTGGCTACGACGTCCTGATTGAGCACCCTCGCACCACCACTGGCAAGCGCCCCCATCGCCAGCTCTTCTTGGTAAGGAACGCCCAGCTTGCGCACGATCATCAGATCTAGCCCTGCCCCCAATGCCTTTGCCACCTCCACCGCAACCGGTACTCCTCCCCTCGGTAGAGCCAACACTAGGACATCAGTGCGGCCGGCATAAGCGCTCAAGGCCTGCGCCAAAAGCCGGCCGGCTTCAGTGCGGTCTGAGAAAGGTAGAGACATCTTTGCCCTCTGACAAGTAAATTGCAGAGTATAAAATACCGGTAGCAAAATCGCTTTGCCGGCTCGAAGCGATTTTGCTCCTGGGTGGGAAACGGTAGGATCAAATGGGAAAAAGCGACAGTTTCTTCAATCTTTACCGTCACAACTTTATTCGCGCTGCCGTTGCAATCCCAGAAGTACAGGTGGCAGATCCTGCGTTCAACGCCAGCAAAACGTTGGACCTGCTGCAGCAGGCTGCCGAGCGCAAGGCTTGCCTTGCGGTGTTTCCAGAACTGGGGCTTGCGGCTTATTCCTGTGAGGACCTGTTTCACCAGCAAGCCTTACTAGACGGTTGCCTAGAGGCCCTGGCTGAAATTCTCAAGGCCTCGCGAGAACTCCCCTTGATCGCTGTGGTCGGCCTGCCACTGCGGTTTGATCAACTGCTTTTCAACTGCGCTGCTGTGCTCCATGAGGGACGTCTGTTGGGGGTCGTACCCAAAACCTATCTCCCCAACTACCGGGAATTCTACGAACTGCGCCAGTTCACCCCCGGAGATTACAGTTTGAGAGGCACCGTCGACCTCTTAGGCCAGCAAGATGTCCCGTTCGGCAACCGCCTCCTGTTCCAGGTCGAAACCCAACCCCTGCTGACCTTCCACGTGGAGATCTGCGAGGACCTGTGGGTACCTATCCCGCCCTCTTCTTATGCGGCCCTGGCGGGAGCGACCGTGCTCATTAATCTGTCTGCCTCCAACATTACCGTCGCCAAAGCCGACTATCGCCGCCAGCTCGCCGCCGGTCAATCGAGCCGCTGTCTGGCAGCTTACCTATATACCGCGGCAGGAACAGGAGAGTCGACCACCGACCTAGCGTGGGATGGCCACGGCATGATCTATGAAAACGGCACGCTGATCGCCGAGACCGAACGCTTTTCCTATCGGCCACAGCTTATCACCGGCGACATCGACCTCGATCGCCTGGTCCAGGATCGGATGCGCCAAAACAGTTTTGGCCAAGCGCGCCATCGCTATCGGGAAGAACTGGCGGCGTTCCGCACCATCCGCCTCGCCCCCAAGCTGCCGCATCAAGGGCAGGTCTTGCTGGAGCGCACTTACGAGCGCTTCCCGTTCGTGCCCAGCGACCCCAAGCGCAGGGATGAGCGCTGCCACGAGGTATACGAGATCCAAGTGCAGGGATTAGTCAAAAGGTTGCGCAGCATGGGAGCGGACAAGGTAGTGATCGGCGTCTCAGGCGGCCTAGATTCGACCCAGGCGCTGATCGTCTGTGCCCGCGCGATGGATGTGATGGGGCTTGCGCGCGACCACATCCTGGCCTATACCTTGCCTGGATTTGCCACCACCCAGCGCACCCTAAACCAGGCGCGGCGCCTGATGGAGGCCATCGGCTGCCAGGCCCGCGAGATCGATATCCGGCCAAGCTGCCTGCAGATGCTGAAGGACATCGGCCATCCCTATGCTGAAGGAAAACCCATCTATGACCTCACTTTCGAGAACGTCCAGGCGGGTGAACGTACCAGCCACTTGTTTCGTCTCGCCAACCAACACGGGGCGCCGCTGATCGGAACCAGCGATCTGAGCGAACTGGCGCTGGGCTGGTGCACCTATGGCGTGGGCGACCACATGTCCCACTATCATGTCAATGCCAGCGTACCCAAGACGCTGATCCAATATCTGATTCACTGGGTGGCAACAACCGGCCTGCTCGGCCCCAAGGCAAGCGCGGTGTTAGAAGATATTCTGGCGACCGAAATCAGCCCAGAGCTTGTTCCTGGCGAGAGCGAACACGCTACCCAACCCGCCCAGCGCTCCGAGGAAATCGTCGGTCCTTATGAACTGCAGGACTTCCACCTCTATTACCTGCTGCGCTTTGGCTATTCTCCAGAGAAAGTGGCTTTTTTGGCCTGGTCGGCATGGCACGACCGCAATCTTGGCAGTTGGCCGGAGATTTCCGAATTCAGGCGCTGCGCATATAGCCTTCCCGAAATCAAGCGTTGGCTTAAGGTGTTTTTGGAGCGGTTTTTCAAATTCAGCCAGTACAAGCGCAGCTGCATCCCCAACGCCCCCAAGGTAGGCTCGGGGGGATCTTTGTCTCCCCGTGGAGACTGGCGCGCCCCCAGCGACAGCAAGGCATCCGCCTGGCTGGCTCGCTTAGCGCTCATCCCCGACGAAGAGTAAACCCGTCTGGCACCCTACCGTTTCTCCAGCAGCAGCCCCCGCAACAGGCCCAGCTTATGCTTGACGATGGCGGCGTTCACCGGTCCCATGCGCAGCAGTTGCTTTTGCGCAGCACTTAAGGCTTCCAACTTGGGATCGGCGTATTGGTACATCACTGAAGGTTTGATCAGGCGGATCTCCCCCCGCAGCTGCGGGGTCTTAAGAAGGTGTTCGATCGAATTCAAAAGCACCTGATCGAAGCTGGTCCCAGGCTGACCGAACTCGGCATAGATCGCCTCGATCAGGGGTTTTAGGTGTTGATACAAGCGCCAAGCAAGCTCCGGATCCAACGCTTCCACTGCCGCCGCAAGCTGGTCATAGCGATGATAGCTAGCTGGATCAAGTATATATTCCCCGCCCTCGACTTCCTGAACCTGAATCGATTCTTGCGGAGCCCAGAAGACAAACAGCTTGCTCGGCACCCTTCCCTGGGCGATTTCATTGACCAGAGCGATGAATCTGCGTAGCAGATCAGGGGTTTCGTTGACCCATTGGGCCAATTGCGGGTTTTGATCGATCACCGGCAATTCCTGCCGCAGCCAACTGTCGCTGTCGTTCAGGGAAGTCGGCAAGGGAGGTAGCTCGACCGAGGTATCTGCCCGATGGACGAACTCTTCAGATGGCGTCGTCGCTTCTGGTGCGACAGCGGCGCTTTCAGCAGGGCCGGACATGTTTTCCTGAGCCGGGTGGGGCTTTTCCCCCTCAGCCAGGATAGCCGCTTGCCTGAGCCCATAGGCCCACCACAAGACCACGCCGGTCCCTGCCAGTAGCCCCAGCATCACCAGCGTCCAAACGAGTTTGCGCAAAGGGAAAGGTTTGGATTTGACCTCGGACTGGTTTGCCATAGAATCCTACGGCTTGCGTGCATGCCATAAGGATGGCGAAGAAAAAGATGGTAGGCGCGGGCAGGATTGAACTGCCGACCTCTGCCGTGTGAAAGCAGCGCTCTCCCACTGAGCTACGCGCCTTGAAGCTTATTTTATCTATTCTCGGGCTGCTGGCAAGCGTCTACTAGGCTTTTTCTACTTTTTCTTCCGCCTCGCAGGTACTAATGCCCAAAGGAGCATAAGCCGGGCACCAGCGCAGCACTGCCGTCGCGATGGGCAGTAGGCCGATGATGCCCCACCAACTCTTGAAGAACAGCCCCAAGGCCACGATGGCCACGCCGGCGATGATCCGGATCACACGGTCTTTGCGTCCCACGTTAGGTTGCAGTTTCAACATCGCGTTCACCTCCTCTCTCGTTTGCGTTTATACCTTCCGCCATAGATTGGGCTGAACAAAGGCAGGCCCAACATTTCTCAGCATTGATTTGGTTGGACTTCGCCTCTCAGCCCAAGCTACCATGCCTCCCAACTGCCGGCAGGGTATCCTGCAGCAGCTTGTTAAAGCGGCGTACGAAGGCGGCTGGATCCTCTAGCTGACCGCCTTCGGCCAGCACCGCTTGATCGTATAGCAGCCAGCTCAGATCCTCGAAGCGGTTCGGGTCGGATTCGTCCTGCAGGCGCTTGACCAAAGGGTGTTTGTGATTGAGCTCCAACACCGGCTTGCCCGAAGTCAGGATCGACTGGCCGGTTGCTTTCAGGATGCTTTCCATGCGCCGGCTGAGGCCATAGGCATCCAGGACCAGGCAGGCGGGAGAATCGGTCAAGCGGCGGCTGAGCTTCACCTCCTTGACCTTGTCCCCAAGGACTTGTTTGACTTTGGCAACTGTCGCGACAAACGCCTGCTCCACCAGTTCGTGGGCCTTGGTTTCGTTCTCGTCCGCAAGCCCCCCCAAGTCCAGTTCACCCTTGGCTACCGGCTGAAGCGGCTTGCCTTCAAATTCGGTCAGATGCGCTACCAGCCACTCATCCACCGGCTCCCAAAGCAGCAAAACCTCGATTCCCTTGGCCCGAAATACCTCCAAATGGGGGCTGCTTTTGGCAGCCTGAAAACTCTCTGCCACCAAATAATAGATTTTTTCCTGGCCCTCTTTCATCCGCGCCAGATAATCCTTAAGGCAGACATTTTGGCTCTCGGAATCGTCATAGGTGGAGGCAAAACGCAGCAACCTGCCGATCCGGTCGCGGTTTTTTTGATCCTCGATGATTCCCTCCTTGAGCACAACACCGAAAGCTCGCCAGAAGGTCCGATACTTGTCCGGCTCGTTTTGAGCCAGCTCCTCCAACATGCTAAGCACCTTCTTCACCGTCCCAGCTCGGATCCGCTCTAGGATACGGTTTTCCTGCAACAGTTCGCGCGAGACATTGAGCGGCAGATCGTTGGAATCGATCACCCCGCGCACGAATCTGAGATAGCGTGGCAGCAGCTTGGGATCTTCCATGATGAAGACCCGCCGCACATATAGTTTCACCCCGTGGCGGGGCTCCCTATCCCACAAGTCAAACGGTGCATGCTTAGGCACATACAGCAGCAAGGTGTATTCGGTGGTTCCCTCCACCCGGCTGTGAAGGTAAGCCAAGGGGGATTCAAAGTCGTGCGCGACGTGTTTGTAGAATTCCTCGTAGTCGCTCAGGCTGATCTCCTCGCGGGAGCGGGTCCACAGGGCCGAGGCGCGGTTGACCACCTCCTCCTCGTCCTTGCCTTCCTTTTTCATCACGATAGGAAGCGGAATGTGATCAGAGAATTTTTTGATGATCTCCCTCAACCTCAGCCCGTTAAGGAATTCATCCTCCTCAGCTCGCAGATGGAGGGTCACGACGGTCCCGCGCCCGGATTTGGGAATGGTCTCTATGGTGTATTCCCCCTCGCCGGTAGATTCCCAGCGCACCCCCTCTTCCGCCGGCACTCCCGCCTTGCGGGTCTCCAGGGTCACCCGGTCGGCGACGATGAAGGCGGAATAAAACCCCACTCCGAACTGGCCGATCAGTTGGCTATCTTTGGCCGCGTCCCCGGTCAAAGACTCAAAGAACTGACGTGTCCCGGAGCGGGCGATCGTGCCGATGTTGTCGATCACCTCCTGGCGGGTCATCCCGATGCCGTTGTCGCGCACCGTCACCGTGCGCGCCACAGGATCGTAATCCACCCAGATCTTCAGCTCGCTGTCCCCTGCAAGCAGCGACTCGTCCGCCAGGGCTTGAAAGCGCAGCTTTTCGGCCGCATCGGCGGCGTTGGAAATCAGTTCACGCAAAAAAATCTCCTTGTTGCTGTACAAGGAGTGAATCATCAGCCGCAAAAGCTGGTTGATTTCAGCTTGAAACCCAATGGTCTGTTTAGCTCCAATTGCCTCGCTCATGTTGCCTGTGGATTTATCCTGCAAATAGCCTCACTCCGCTGACCCCGCCTGTATTAGGTAGATAAGGACAGGCAGGAGGAATTTCAAGCGATGAAACGACGCTTGCGCGCCTCCCGCCGCTCCTCACGTTTTTTGACCATCACCGGCTGTTGCATCTTGTAGCAGAACCAGAAGACAAGCAGTAGCAAAATCCACCATTTGACCCAAAATAAGGTATGCATGACCCGGATGACTTCTGGATGGGTCATGGCATAAGCATTGAAAGCGTCAAAGAACTCGTACATAGTCGTCACCTGGTCAGATTGCTGTCTTGTTGAAATCTACGCTCCCCTGTCAGCTAAGTCAATGCCTGGAACGGCGCGATCTACATGTAGGATTTTTTATGTGGTCAGGCCACTATGCATGTACCCAACTTTCCAAGTCTCCGAAAGATTTGGGATAAATTTCGCAGTGCTACCTACAGCTTGGATCCGGGGTGCTTGCATCCGTATGGATCTGGGTCCAGCGTCATGAATCTACCGGAATTTGAACTTAACCCCGAACTGATCTACCTCAATCACGCCGGGGTAGCTCCCTGGCCCCGCAGGACCAAGCTTGCCGTGATCCGGTTTGCGGAAGAATGCGCCCGCTTTGGCGCGGCCCATTACCCCGATTGGCTGGAGGTCGAAAAGCGCCTGCGCCGCAAACTTAAGGTCTTGCTCAACGCCCCTTCCGAAGACGATATCGCCCTGGTCAAAAACACCTCCGAGGCCATTTCGTTCGTGGCCTACGGCCTTCCTTGGCGGGAAGGGGACAACATCGTCAGTTGCCTTGAGGAATTTCCCTCCAACCGGATCCCTTGGGAGTCGCTGCAAAACCTGGGCGTCAGCCTGCGCCTGGCAGACTTGGATCAAGCCAAAACCCCAGAGGATGCCCTGTTTTCCCTGGTCGACCGCCACACCCGCCTGATCACCGTCAGCTCGGTCCAATATGCCAGCGGCCGGCGCATGGATCTGGAACGCATCGGCGCGTTCTGCCGCCGCCGTGGCGTCCTGTTCTGCGTGGATGCGATCCAAAGCCTGGGGGCGTTGCGCGCCGACGTGCAGGCGTGGCAGGCGGACTTCGTCATGGCTGACGGCCACAAGTGGCTTTTAGGGCCGGAAGGACTGGGAGTGTTTTATACCACCCCGGCGGCGCGCGATTTGCTGAATCTTACCGAATACGGCTGGCACATGGTGGAACACGCAGGCGACTACGACCGGGCCGATTGGGAGATTGCCAGAAGCGCCCGGCGGTTCGAATGCGGCAGCCCCAATCTCCTGGGCGTTCACGCGCTGGAGGCGAGCCTCTCGCTGCTGTTGGAAACCGGGATAGAGGAAGTGGAGCGGCGGGTATTGACCAATGCTGCTTATCTCATCGAACGGATTCAGGCTGATAATAAGCTGATCTTGTTGACTCCCCCGCAGCGCCACGCCGGGATCATCACCTTCCGCCCGCAAGCCTGCGCTCCCGAGCCGCTGTACCACCACCTCCGCCAACATGGGATCATCTGCGCCCTACGCGGCGGCGGGATCCGCTTCTCGCCCCATTTTTACACTACCGAAGCAGAACTTGAGCGGGCATTGGCTGAGGTTCGGGCGGGGATCGCCGCCAATTTGAACAGCGCGTAGAAATTCCTGGCGCTGACCTGCGCCACCCGCTCGAAAGAGACACCGCGCAGCTCGGCGATCTTCTCCGCCACGTAGCGCACGTAATGGGGATAATTGGGTTTGCCGCGGAAAGGTACCGGGGCAAGATAGGGAGCATCGGTCTCGATGAGAAACCGGTCTTCCGGCACTTTACCGGCCACCTCTTGGATCGCCTGGGCATTCTGAAAGGTGACTATGCCGGAAAAAGAAATATACAGGTTCATGTCCAAAGCGCGCCTGGCCATGTCCCAGTCCTCGGCAAAACAGTGCAACACCCCCCCGACTTCGGCCGCTCCCTCCTCGGCCCAGATTTTCAGCGTGTCCTCCTTGGCCGAGCGGCTATGGACGATGAGCGGCTTACCCAGGATCTTAGCTACCTGAATGTGCTGCCGGAAACGGGCACGCTGCCAATCCAGATCGCCTTCACTGCGGAAATAATCCAAGCCGGTCTCACCGATCGCCACCACCCGCTCATCGCGGCCACATTCCAAAAGCTTTTGGACTGCAATTTCCAGCCTTTTGCATTCATTGGGATGAACGCCGACCGAGACCGAAATCTCATCCGGATAGGGTTCGGCCATGGCCCGCATCCGCGGGAAAGTTTCCAGGTTGATCCCTACCCACAGCATATGCATTATTCCCTCACGCCGAACGTGTTCCATGAAACTGCCGAAATCCTTAGCGTAGGGCTTCAGATCGAGGCGGTCCAGATGGCAATGCGAATCGATCAGCATCTTTCGGTTACATGGTATGGGTTGGCCGCTCCGATTGCACCATACCGGCCAGGTGGGTTTCGATCTTGTCGCGAGTGCGGCCCTGATCCTCATCGCTGAATTGGACCCCTACCCCAGCCGCACGATAGCCCTCCGCTCCCTTGGGGGTTACCCATACGACGCGCCCTGCCACCGGGATCCGTTCCGGCTCGTCCAGGAGGCTTAAGAGCATAAACACTTCGTCGCCGATCTCGTAACTGCGGCTGGTGGGAATAAACAAACCGCCGTTGCGCACGAACGGCATGTAGGCAGCGTACAGCGAGTTTTTATCCTTGATGGTCAGGGACAGGATCCCCTGTTTGGCCTTGGTTTGAGTCATGCCTTGAGCCTTGGAGTTGCCAAAAACAATGCTTCCAGAAGCAGCGCCTTATTGAGTTGAGTATGCAGGGCCTCCCGCACTTCCAAAAGGCGCTGCCAAAACTTGAACAGTCGGGTTAAGTTTAGCCTTTTGGCCTGGTCTTGCAACCGGGTTCGTTGATCGGGATTGAGCAGACGCTCTCCCAAACCCATGGACAGGCGCACCAGATCCGCCGTCAATGCCAGCAGCCAGGCGATGATCTGTTCCAACGGCTCATCCTGCCATCCTTGGGCGAGTATCACTGGATCCTTGCGCCCTTCGAGCAATTGGGCCCAGACCTTCAGGAATTCACCCCGCCTCGCAGGCGCATCGCCCAGCAACCAGTCGCGCGCCGCGAGCGGGGCCCCGCCGTTGAGCGCCAGCGCCAGTTCGGCCATTTCCTCGGCAAATCCTTGGCGCTGGAGCCATGGGCGGGAAACCGCCAGAGGCGGAACTGCCAATTTCAAATGCTGGCAGCGGCTGCGGATCGTCGCCGGCAACCGGCCAGGAAACTCACTGAGCAATAAAATCACCGTCCCCGGCGCCGGTTCTTCCAGGGTTTTAAGAAAACTGTTGGCGGCTGCCGTATTCATGCGGTCGCAGGCCTCGATTACCACAACCCGCCCCTGACCATACTGGGGTTTCAAGGCCAAGGTATCAATCAGGTCACGGATCTTGTCCACCGTCAGATCCTTATCGGCTTCCGGCGCGACGGTCACCCAATCCGGGTGGGTCCCGCCCTCGAGCAACCGGCAGGCGAAACAACTACCACACGCGCTGCGGTTTGCACATAACAGGGTCTTTGCAAACTGCTGCACCAATTGTCGTTTGCCCAGGCCTGAAGGCCCGCTCACCAACAAGGCCTGAGGCAGGCGATTCTGGCGCCGATATTCTTCCAACCACTGCCACACACCCCTGTGCCAGGGCAACAGTTCTATCCCCGCCATGTCTCCACCAGCAGTTTGAGATAGCTTGCGATTTCCAGCTGAACCTTAGGCAATGGTTGGCTGGCATCGATCCGCTTAATTCGGTCTGGATATTGCCACCACAAAGCCCGATAGGCGCGCCGCACGCTCTGCATGAATGCCAAAGTTTCATCCTCGAAACGGTTGACCTCTCCCCGGGCCTGAGCGCGAGCAAGCCCCACCTCTACCGGCGCATCCAAAAACAAGGTCAAATCCGGCTTTATTCCCCCAAGCAGCCAGTCCTCCAGATACTGGATGCGCTGCCAGGCAAGCCCCCGCCCCCCGCCCTGGTAAGCGAAACTCGCATCAGTAAACCGGTCGCTCACCACCCACTTGCCTTGGGTCAAAGCAGGAAGAATGAGTTCGCGAACGTGGTGGAGGCGGCCAGCAAAAAAGAGCAGCAGCTCCGCCTCCGGCAGCAGCTGATCCCCGCTCATGATCAGCTCCCGCAGCCGCTCGGCAACCGGCACTCCACCGGGTTCCCGGGTGGTCACCACCTCAATCCCGAGACCCTCCAGAAAGCCTCGGATATATGCCAGATTGGTAGTCTTACCGACCCCTTCCCCACCCTCTAGGGTGATGAACCGGCCGCGTCTCATCATTGGCGGCGCTTCTGGTAACGGGCCACTTCCCGGTCATGCGCTTTCAAAGTGGCGGAAAACTGATGGCTGCCGTCTCCTCTCGCCACAAAGTAGAGCTCATCGCCTGCAGCCGGGTGGAGCACAGCGTGAATGGCATCGCGTCCCGGTAGGGCGATCGGGGTGGGGGGCAAGCCCGAATGAACATAGGTATTGTAAGGCGTGTCGGTGCGCAGGTCCGGGGTGCGGATATCTCCTCGGTAGGCATCCCCCATGCCATAGATGACGGTAGGATCGGATTGCAAGCGCATGCCTTTCTGCAGGCGGCGAATGAATACCCCTGCAATCCTGCCTCGTTCGTCTGGGCGTGCGGTCTCTTTTTCAAGCATGGAGGCCAAGATCAACGCCTGGTAAGGCGTCTTCAAAGGCAGATCCGGGTCTCGCTGGGTCCACTCTTCGTCCAGGACCTGCTGCATGCGCTGATAGGCGCGGCGCAGGATCTCCCGGTCCCGGGTTCCACGGACAAAGAAGTAAGTGTCGGGGAAAAACCTCCCTTCCGGATGCCCCGACGGCAGTTCAAGCTCCGCCAGCAGATTCTCCAAAGGTACCCCTTGCAGGGTAGATTGCAAGGCTGGATGGGCCTGCAAGGCCGTCAGCACCTGTCTAATCGTCCACCCCTCCACCAGGGTAAGCTTATGCTGTTTGACCTTACCCGATACGAACAGGTTTAACAACCCCTTAAGCGTAGTCCCTGGTCCGATCTCGTATTCGCCAGCCTTGATGTCGCCTGCCGCCCGCTGCTGGAAAGCCAAGATCTTAAACCACAGCCCCTGCTCCAATAAGCCCTGCGCCTGAAGACGCTGTGCCACTGAGTTGAGTGACTCCCCCGGGTGGATTTCAAACACAACTGGCGCAGAATTGGGAAGCGGCCTTTCCAGGGCATGGTGATATCGATAAAGCTCCCACCCGCCGATCCCGGCAGCTGCAAGCAAGATCAGCCCCAATCCCAGCAAGCGCGCTTTCACCTGGCTGCCTCCGCCAGGCACTGCACCCACTTTGCCTGGAGACGGACGGCAAATGAGCCGATCGGCCAAACACATCGGCTTCCACTCAGCCGACCTACAACCTCCACCACCGGGACTACCCCAATCACGCTATTGGTCAAAAAGACCTCTTCGGCCTCAGCCAACGCTTCTGGGCCAACCCGAACTTCCTGCACCCCAATCCCCCATTCGGCAGCGCGCTCAATTACCCATGCCCGAACGATACCAGCTACGCCACAGCGGTCAAGCCTGGGCGTCAAGAGGGCCTGTGCCCGGCGCCAAAATACGTTGGTCATGGTAGCTTCGACCAAATACCCCTCGCCATCGCACATCAGCCCTTCGTAAATGGAAGCATCATCCCATTCTCTTCTGGCCAGCACCTGCTCCAGGCGGTTGCAATGTTTGATCCCAGCCAGCGCCGGGTTGATCCCAAGGCGAGTGCGGCATAAGCGTATCCGCACACCTTGCTGCTGGATCTCCTTCAGCCGCCCAGGCAAAGGATGCAGGCTAAAGACCCGAGTTGGTTCAACCTGCACCGGTAAGGCATATCCGCGCCCGCCACGCCCGCGGGTGAGCTGCAGCTTCAACGCTCCCTGCGCCTTAGCCGCACAGGCCATCTCGGCCTCGCGCCGAAGCAACTCAGGCTCCGGGAAAGGAAGCCCAAGCCGCATGCATCCGCGCCGCAGGCGTTCGAGGTGGGCCTGCCAGAAAATAGGAATACCGCGGTGAACCAGAAAGGTCTCAAACAGGCCGTCGCCGTACTGGAAACCGCGATCGGCCACCTCCACCAGAGAGGTAGCCAGACCGTTGACCCATACCGGCACCGTGGCCATGGGGGAGGCAAATCAGCCGGTGAATTGCTTGAAGATCAAAGTGGAATTGGTGCCACCAAAGCCAAACGAGTTGGACATGGCGATAGCGATTTTCATTTCCCGAGCGGTGTGGGGGACATAATCTAGATCGCATTCCGGATCCGGATCGTCCAGATTGATGGTCGGCGGAGCCACCTGATCGCGAATCGCCAAGATCGTGAAAATCGCCTCGACGCCTCCGGCAGCGCCCAACAGATGGCCGGTCATGGACTTGGTGGAGCTGACCGGAATCCGGTAAGAGCACTCACCGAAGACTTGCTTGATCGCCCGCGTCTCGGCCAAGTCTCCGGCCGGCGTAGAAGTCCCGTGAGCATTGATATAATCCACCTCCCTCGGACTGATCCCGGCCGAACGCAGCGCCCGGCGCATGCACAACGCCGCCCCCTCACCCTGCTCTGGAGGCTGGGTCATGTGGTAGGCATCGGCGCTGGCGGCATAGCCGATCAGTTCGGCATAGATCTCTGCACCTCGCCTTTGGGCGTGTTCCAATGATTCCAACACCACCACCCCGGCGCCCTCGGACAAAACGAAACCATCCCGGTCCCTGTCCCAGGGGCGGCTCGCCCGCTCAGGCTCGTCGTTGCGCCTGGACAGCGCTCTGGCGGCGGCAAAACCGCCTAGCCCGGTGGGCGAGATAGGGTATTCTGCCCCACCGGCAATCATCACCTCGGCATCGCCGGTACGGATGATGCGGGCCGCCTCGCCGATGTTGTGGTTGGCAGTGGCACAGGCAGACACCACCGCAAAGTTCGGCCCCTTAAGTCCCTTCATCACCGAAAAGTTTCCGGAAATCATATTGATGATGTTGGCCGGTACGAAGAATGGGGAAATCCGGCGCGGCCCACCCTGTAAAAACGCACTGTGACCGTTCTCTATGCCCGTGATTCCGCCGATCCCGGCGCCGATGGCTACGCCGATCCATTCGGCATTTTCTTCGCTGACTTCCAAATCCGCATCGTCGAATGCCTGGCAGGCGGCAGCAATGCCATAATGGATGAAAGGATCCATTTTCTTAGCTTCCTTAGCCGGAATGTATTCCGTCACGTCAAAACCCTTCACAGTCCCGCCAAAGCGGGTGGGGAACTGGCTGACGTCGAAGTATTCGATCGGTCCGATCCCGCTTTTGGCAGAGAGAATATTCTGCCATGCCTCAGCGATTGTATTCCCCACCGGGCAGACTATGCCCAGCCCGGTGATGACGACTCGTCTGTTCAACTCGCTTACCTGGCCAAGTCAAAATCCTACAGATTTTGCCTGCGGGACTGGAATTATTTGTTCAGATGGCTTTCGATGTAATCGATCGCTTCTTGGACCGTAGTGATCTTTTCTGCTTCCTCATCGGGGATTTCACAGTCGAATTCCTCCTCCAATGCCATCACCAACTCCACCGTGTCAAGCGAATCAGCACCCAGGTCATCGACGAAAGATGCATCGCTGGAGACTTCTTCCTTGACGCCCAACTGTTCGGCCACGATCTTCTTTACGCGTTCTGCCACGTCACTCATATTCTTTCCTTACCTCAGTAAAGTTACGTTTTAAACCAATCAGGGCGGGCATTTTAATGGCCGCCCCCCCCAAATACAAACTTTTTACGGCATATACATGCCACCGTTCACATGCAGGGTTTCTCCGGTAATGTAGGCCGCCTTGTCCGAGCACAGGAAGGCCACCGCATGGGCAACTTCCTCCACCTCCCCCAGCCTCCCCAAGGGGATTGCCGCAAGCAGCGCCTGACGCTGGTCATCCGCAAGCCCTCGGGTCATGTCGGTGTCGATGAAACCCGGCGCGACCGTATTGACGGTGATCCCCCGCGAGCCGACCTCCTTGGCCAGGGATTTGGTAAATCCCACCATTCCCGCCTTGGCGGCGGCATAGTTAGTCTGGCCGGGATTGCCAGTGGCGCCGACCACCGAACCGACATTTACGATTCGTCCCCAGCGCGCTTTCATCATGCCGCGCAGACAGGCCCTGCAAAGTCGGTAAACGGAAGTCAGGTTGGTGTCTATGATCGAGGCCCAATCTTCTTCTTTCATCCGCAACAGCAGATCATCGCGGGTGATCGCGGCATTATTGACCAGCACGACAGGGGGAGCCAAGGCCTGGCTGATTTCATTTACCCTCGCCTGAACCTGACCGGCATCGGTAACATCCAGAACCATTCCGCGGCCTTCAGCACCGATTTCCTCCAAGGCTGCGGTGATGTTGTCGGCACCAGTCTGGGAGGTTGCAGTCCCCACTACCAGAAAACCCTCGCGCGCCAGCTGCAGGGCAATGGCTCGACCGATCCCGCGGCCGGCGCCAGTGACCAGGGCAACTCTTGCAGTCGTCATCCAAATGCCTCCAATGCGTTCGCCAAGGTTTCCGGATCGAATAGCGGCAGGGCTAGGCAATCCGGAACAATGCGCTTGTTGAGTCCGGTCAACACCTTGCCGGGTCCGCACTCGACGAAACCCTTAACCCCCTGATCGCGCAGGAAACGGATCGTGTCGCTCCAGCGCACCGGGGAGTAGAGTTGCTCGGTGAGTAAGGCACGGATCACCTCCGGGGCAAAGTGCGTTCCCACGTCTACATTGTGAACCACCGTGATCTTTGGGGGTTGCAGCGGTACCTTCGCCAGCAATTGCGCGAATTCAGCAGCAGCCGGCCGCATCAGCGGACAGTGGGAAGGCACGCTCACCGGCAGCATCACCGCCCGTTTGGCACCTCTGGCCTTGGCCACCTCACACGCTTTTGCCACCGCCATCGCTTCGCCTGCGATGACCACCTGACCCGGAGCATTGAAATTGGCTGCAGTCACCACGCCATCGGCAGCGTCGACTTCCCGGCAAAGGCGCACCACAATATGGTCTTCCAACCCCAGGATGGCCGCCATGCTGCCTTTGCCTTCTGGCACTGCGCTTTGCATCAGGCGGCCGCGTTCGACCACCAGCCGGACCGCGTCTGGAAACGCCAAGCCTTCAGCACACACCAGCGCACAGTACTCCCCAAGGCTGTGTCCTGCCATCCAGGCTGGCCGAACTTGGGTGCGCTCGCACCAGACCCGCCAGATAGCTACCCCTGCAGCCAGCAGCGCCGGCTGGGTATTGACCGTCTGGTTAAGCGCCTCTGCTGGACCTTCCTGGACCAGTTGCCACAGATCCAAGCCGAGCGCTTCGGAAGCTTCGGCGAAAGTGTCTTGCACTTTTGGGGACACCTGGGCTAAGTCCTTAAGCATACCGACAGACTGCGATCCCTGCCCTGGAAACACAAACGCTAAATTCGAATCCATATCACTTTCCATAATCTCTCAGTAGCGTATCAACGCCGATCCCCAGGTAAAGCCCCCCCCGAATGCCTCCATCAGGAGAATCTGGCCGCGGCGGATACGCCCATCCTGGATCGCTTCGTGGAGCGCTAGTGGCACTGAAGCCGAGGAGGTATTGCCCTGCCTCTCGATGGTCACCACCACCCGCTCCATCGGCATTCCCAGTTTGCGCGCCGTGGCTGCGATGATGCGGATATTGGCCTGGTGAGGCACCAGCCAATCCACTTCGGATTTGTCCAGACCGTTGGCCGCCAAGGTTTCATCCACGATCCGTCCCAACGTATTGACGGCGATCTTGAATACTTCGTTGCCCTGCATTTTGACATAGGGAGGCTCGCCGTCGATGCCCGCTTCCGGATTGGGAAGATAAAGCAGATCCTGATAACGGCCGTCCGAGTGGATATGAGTGGAGAGGATACCCGGTTCCATGGATGGCTCCAAGGCCACCGCACCGGCCCCGTCACCGAACAAGATACAGGTGGCGCGATCGCTCCAGTCGACCAGCCTGGAATTGACCTCGCTACCCACTACCAGCACGCGCTTGGAAGTGCCGGCTCGGATGAACTGATCCGCGATGCTTAAGGCATAAACAAAACCTGAACAGGCGGCCTGGACGTCGAAAGCACCGCACTGGCTGCGGATACATAAGCGCTCCTGCAATAGACAGGCGGCGCTGGGGAAGATCCGATCTGGGGTGCTGGTGGCCATGATGATCAGATCGACGTCCTCGGGTTTCCAGCCTGCCGCTTCGATCGCCTGGCGGGCAGCGATCTCTCCCATACTCGAGGCGGTCTCATCTGGGGCGGCAATGCGCCGCTCACGAATCCCGGTACGCTCGACGATCCAGGCATCAGAGGTATCCACCACTTGCGCGATGTCTTCGTTGGTACGCACCGTCTGGGGTAAGTACCCACCGGTTCCAGCAATTCTGGCATAAGATTGGATCATGCGCTTTTTACCTGGGCCGGAGGCGTGTCCACTAGGTCCAAGCCAGCCTGAGCGGCGCAGATGGTAGCTACGCGTTCACCAATCCGCTGCGGCACGGCCTTGTCGATCTCCAAAAGCGCCATGCGGATGGCATTGGCGAAGGCATAACGGTCGGCATTGCCGTGGCTTTTGATCACTATCCCTTGAAGTCCTAGCAAAGTCGCCCCGTTATAGCGGCGCGGATCAAAGCGGCGCTTGAAGGATCTGAGCACCGGCAGCGCCAAAAGCCCTACCAGCTTGTTGTAAAGATTGCTTTGAAAGCCGTCCTTTAGCGCCTGTCCCAACATCCTTACCAAGCCTTCGACGGTTTTCAAAGCCACATTGCCCACAAAGCCATCGGTCACCACGATATCCACATTTCCCATGAAAATGTCATCGCCTTCTACATAACCGATGAAATTGAGATGGGAATTGGCCAAAAGCTTGGCCGCCTTCTTGACCTGTTCGTTGCCTTTGATCTCTTCCTCGCCGATATTCAGCAATCCTACTTTGGGAGCTTCTTCATTTTCCACCGCCCGCACCAACTCATAACCCATGACCGCAAACTGGTACAGGTGCTCAGCGCTGCAATCGACGTTGGCTCCCATGTCCAGAATATGGGTATGCCCATGCATGGAGGGCAAAGAGACGATGATTGCCGGCCGATCGATGCCCGGAATCGTCTTGAGGACGAATCGCGCCATCGCCATCAAGGCACCGGTGTTGCCAGCACTGACACAAGCTGCAGCCTCGCCGTCCCGAACCAAATTGAGAGCCACCCGCATGGAAGAATCGCGCTTGTTACGCAGTGCCTTGGAAGGCAAGTCATCCATGGTCACCACCTGCGAGGCATGATGAATATGCAAGCGGTCCTTGTGGAGGCTGTGGTGGCGTGCCAACTGGGCAGTGATCGCCTCCTTCTGTCCGACTAAGAACAAACGCAAGTCCGGAAACTCTTGCAGGCAATCTAATGCGGCAGGAACTGTGACCTCAGGACCATAATCACCACCCATTCCGTCCAATGCGATGACTGGCACCTGACTAGGCATGAGCCGAGCCCGTCGTGGTTGGTTTGTTAAACATTTGGTCTTGCTGGGCCTAAAAATCAGGCGCAAAGGGATGAGTTACTCTTCTTCGGATTCTTCCTGTTTGGCTTCAATCACGCGCCGGCCGCGATAGTAACCATCCGGGCTGATGTGATGACGCAAATGGGTCTCACCAGTCAAAGGATCCTGGGAAACAGCCGGGTTTTTCAGGGCATCGTGGGCACGGCGCATACCGCGCTTAGAGCGAGTCTTTCGGTTCTGTTGTACCGCCATGGTGAATTTCTCCTAAATCTCTCAAGAGTCAGTCTTCAATCTTGCCAATCCCGCGAACGGATTTGGGCATTTGGATGCTTCCGCCGTTACCTCACTGCTCCTTGCGCTGCCCGGTTCGCAATGGGTATGTCGCGGAATGGGTGGAATAGCGAGGATCAGTTCGTCCTCGACGATATCGCCAAACGGCATCCGGGTTTGCTCCAGCAGCAATGGCTCGTAAGGCTCCGGAAGTCGGTTGCCTTCGTCTATAGAACCCACTACCCCCAAATTGACCGTACTGCATACATCAATCCGCAACGGCTCTAGACAACGCTGGCACAGCACTTCTAAATTTGCACACACCCTCCCGGTAATTGCCGCCACTTGACCCTGCCGGGCAAAGGTCAAATCCACTTCTGCCTCGCTGTCTGGGTTGACGATCATCCTGGCCAACCTGGGTAAGCGCGCTAATGGCACTTTACCCTGCCAATGCCAGCCCTTCTCCACCCAGGCAAGCGGATCAATCAAATCAGGTAGATGCCTCGACATAATTAAAAAATGATATCGGCAATCGCCAAAACCTGTCAAAATATTATCAGTTTTCCACAAGTATTCGCCCTCATGGAGACACAGCCTCTGGTTCTTGCGTCCGGTTCTCCCTACCGCAAATTACTGTTGGAAAAGCTGCAACTTCCATTCGTTACCGCAGAGCCGAACACCGCTGAAACACCTCTGTTCAATGAAGCTCCGGAACAGCTGGCCATGCGCCTTGCAGCAGCGAAAGCCCGGGCCCTGGCAGAGGAATTTCCCCAGCACCTGATCATCGGTTCGGATCAGGTAGCCGTTTTAGGCGGGCGCAAACTGGACAAACCTGGCGGTTTCGAAGCCGCAGTGGCCCAACTTCAGGCAGCTTCCGGCCGGAGCATGTGCTTTTATACCGGCGTCAGCATCCTCAATTCCCGCACCAGCCGCCAGCTGAGTGCGGTGGACATGTGCAAAGTCCATTTCCGCACTCTGGCGAAGGAAGAGATCCAGGATTACGTTCGCCGCGAAGAGCCTTATGACTGCGTCGGCGCCTTCAAAGTCGAAGGACTTGGCATCGCCTTGTTCCACCGGATCGAAGGCGATGATCCCAATGCGTTGATCGGACTGCCCTTGATCCAGCTTGTAGACTTGTTGCGCCGGTTCGGTATCAAAGTGCTGGGTTAGCGCCAAAAAACATAGATCAACACTGCCCCAAGGGCCAGCCGGTAGAGCACGAACGGAACGATCCCGGCGCGCTCCAAAAAGCGCAGAAACCAGCCGATACACCCATAAGCGCTCAAGCCCGACACGGCTATCCCCAATCCCAACGCATACCAGTCCGCAGACTCTGCTGACTCAACTAGATCCATTGCCTCGAGCACACCGGCCAGAAAAATCACCGGGATCGACAGCAGGAAAGAAAATCGCGCCGAAGCCGTGCGATCCAACCCCAGCAGCAATCCCCCAGTGAGTGTGATTCCAGCTCGGGAAGTCCCTGGAATCAGCGCCACCGCCTGAAACAGGCCGATGATCAGGGCATCCCCTAAGGTCAATCGATCCAGGCTGCGGCGCTGGGACGAAAGCTTTTGAGCTAACCACAACAATCCACCAAAAACAATGGTGGCCGCAGCGATCACCAGCGGCGAACGCAGCAATGTCTCGACCCAATCTTTGGCCAACCATCCCGCCACCCCCACCGGCAGGGTCCCGATGATCATTCCCCATCCCAATACCGCGCCTTGACTCACCTCTTGGTCTGCCGTAAAGGATTTGAACCAGTCCTGCAGAATCAAAGCCAAATCCCTGCGGAAATGGATCACCACCGCCAGCAGAGTCCCCACGTGGACCGCCACGTCGAACACCAACCCCTGGTCTTCCCAACCCAGAAAAACCGGCACCAGGATCAGATGGGCCGAACTGGAAATGGGCAGAAACTCGGTCAGCCCCTGCATCAGGGCCAACCAGAACGCATGGACGCAATCCACAGGCAGCCTCCTTATGTTTAACTATCACCCAACCCTGACCAGGGCCACTGCGTGGGCGGAGACCCCCTCACCCCGGCCTTCGAACCCCATCCCTTCGGTGGTGGTGGCCTTCACGTTGACCTGCTGCGGCGCTATTCCCAAGTCGGCGGCGATGTTCTCCCGCATCTTGGGAATATAGGCAGCCAGGCGGGGCGCTTGACAGATAATCGTGAGGTCCACGTTGACCGGCGCCAGGCTTTGGTCAGCCAAAAGCTGCCGCACCCGGCGCAACAGCAGCCGGCTGTCGATCCCTTTGAAAGCTGGCTCGGAATCGGGGAAATGGCGTCCGATGTCGCCCAGTCCCCCCGCCCCCAGAAGCGCATCGCACAAGGCATGGAGGGCCACGTCGCCGTCGGAATGAGCTTGAAGCCCCCTGTCGAAAGGAATCTTTACTCCCCCCAGAACCACGTGATCGCCAGGTTTAAAGCGGTGGGCGTCGTAGCCCTGACCGATACGAAAATTCATTTCTGCCCCAAATAGAATTCAGCCAGCTTAAGGTCCTCCGGCCGGGTGATCTTGATGTTGTCCGGGCTGCCCTCGACGATCCTAGGCTTGAGTCCGACCCGCTCCACCGCTTGAGCCTCGTCGGTGACCTTAACCTGAGCCGTCAAAGCCGCCTCCAGAGCATCGCAGAGCAGCCGGTAGCGAAACATCTGCGGGGTCAAGGCGCGCCATACCCGGCGTCGATCCAAAGTGGATCGAACCCGGCCGCCTTCCACCTCTTTAAGGGTATCGACCGATGACAAGGCCAGGATGCCACCCACCGGATCATCCGCCAGGGCATCGATCAGCCGCTCCACGTCCTCCGAGCGCAAACAGGGGCGTGCCGCATCGTGCACCAGCACCCAGTCCGAATCTTTGGCTACTTCCTCCAGGGCACACAGGCCCTTAAGGACCGAATCGGCCCGATCCTCCCCACCCACCGTCGCTTTCACCCGGGGATCGGCCGCCGCCGAAAGCCTTGGCCAATGGGGATCGGCGGGCGCCAAAGCGACCACCACCCGCTCTAGGCGCACCACCTGAAGGAGGCTTTCGAGCGTGTGCGCAAGCACCGGTTTGCCTGCCAGGGGTAGATACTGCTTCGGCACGGCTGCCCCGATGCGCTTGCCGATGCCGGCCGCTGGCACTACCGCGAAGTAGCGCGTCACGGCTGTTCCACCATCATAAAGTAGATTTCGCCTCGCCTGATCATGCCCAGATCCCGCCGCGCCCGTTCCTCCACCGCGGCCAGATTGTGCTTTAAGTCTTGGACTTCCGCCTCCAGCGCCTGATTGCGCTCGCGGCGTTCATCGATCTGGACCCTAAGCTCGGCCACCTTAAGCTCGAGGCGGCGGCGTTCCAAAACCCCACCCTCCCCGAACCAGTACCGATATTGGAGACCCAACAAAAGCAGCCCCAACAATAGAATGGCAAATCTCATCCTAAGTGCTTGAACGCCGCCTGCCCGGGATAGATTGCCTGATCGCCCAGTTGCTCTTCGATCCAAAGCAGGCGGTTGTATTTGGCGATCCGATCAGAACGGCTCAAAGAGCCGGTCTTGATCTGACAGGTTCCCCACGCCACTGCCAGGTCGGCAATGGTGACGTCCTCGGTCTCACCGGAGCGGTGCGAGATCACCGCAGTGTAACCGGCCTCATGAGCCATCCTGACCGCTGCCAGGGTCTCGCTCAAGGTACCGATCTGGTTGACCTTGATCAGGATTGAATTGGCGATTCGCTTGTCTATCCCTTGCTTAAGAATCACAGGATTGGTCACAAACAGGTCATCGCCCACCAACTGGATGCGGCCTCCCAGTCTGTCGCTGAGCAGCCTCCACCCCTCCCAGTCATCTTCAGCCATGCCGTCTTCGATGGTAATGATCGGATAGCGCTCCACCCAGGCGGCCAAATAATCGGCAAAGCGTTCCGAATCAAGCTTGAGGTTCTCGGAGGCCAACTCATATCTACCATCTTTATAGAATTCTGAGCTGGCTACATCCAACCCTAAGGCGATATCCTCGCCGGGTCGGTAGCCTGCTCTCTCGATCGCTTCCACAATCAGCTTAAAAGCCTCCTCATTCGAGGACAAATCGGGCGCAAATCCGCCTTCGTCACCCACGGCAGTGTTCAAGCCACGCTGTTTCAGCACGCTTTTGAGGTGGTGGAACACCTCAGCACCATAACGCAAGCCCTCGCTGAAACTTGGAGCTCCCACCGGAAGGATGATGAACTCCTGGAAATCCAGGTTGTTGTCGGCGTGTACGCCACCATTGAGGATATTCATCATCGGCACCGGCAAACGCCAGGCATCACCGGTGTGCAAATACCTGTACAGCGGCATGCCACTATCCTGCGCAGCGGCATGGGCGGCAGCCAGCGAGACCGCCAAGATCGCATTAGCGCCCAACCGCTCCTTGTTGGCGGTGCCATCCAGCTCGATCATCCTGGCGTCGAGGGCCTGTTGATCAGTCGCGTCCATCCCCACCAACGCCTCGCGGATCTCGGTATTGACGTTGGCTACCGCTTTGCGCACTCCCTTGCCGAGATAGCGATTGGGATCACCATCACGCAGCTCCACCGCCTCCCGCGTGCCGGTAGATGCGCCCGATGGCACCTTGGCGCAGCCAACGACCCCAGAAGCCAGTTTGACTTCAGCCTCCACCGTCGGATTGCCGCGCGAATCTAAGATTTCACGAGCATGTACACTTTCGATTTTCGCCATGCTTGCTTCCCTTAATCGTCATAAAACTTAAAGCTCAGCTCTTTGAAAGTCAGTCAAGGTGCTCCAAAAACTGGCCTGCCTTGACGATCCTGTCCAGTTCTAACAGGGTTTCCAGCAGCGCCTCCATCCGATTGAGCGGCCAGGCATTAGGTCCGTCGCTTAAGGCCTTGGCAGGATCGGGATGGGTTTCCATAAACACTCCCGCTACTCCTACTGCTACCGCCGCTCGCGCCAGAACCGGAACGAATTCCCTTTGACCTGAGGACGCAGTCCCATTGCCCCCAGGAAGCTGGACCGAGTGGGTGGCGTCGAATACCACCGGACACTGAGTCTCACGCATCACCGCCAGAGAGCGCATGTCCACGATCAGGTTATTGTAGCCGAAGCTGACTCCACGCTCGCAGACCATGATCCTAGGATTGCCGACCGCCTTGGCCTTGGCGACCACGTGCTTCATGTCCCATGGGGCCAGAAACTGTCCTTTCTTGATATTGACCGGCAACCCCTGGCGCGCCACGTTTTGGATGAAATCGGTCTGACGGCACAAAAAGGCCGGTGTTTGCAACACATCTACCACCTGCGCCACTTCCTCTAAAGGAGTGTACTCGTGGACATCGGTCAAGACCGGGCAGCCTATGGTGCGCTTGACCTCTTCTAGGATCTTCAGCCCCGCATCTAGCCCAAGACCGCGAAAACTCTCCAAAGAAGAACGATTGGCCTTGTCGAACGAGGACTTGTAAATAAACGGGACGTTCAACTTAGCCGTGATTTCCCTCAGCCTACCGGCAGTCTCCAGCGCCAATTCTCGGCTCTCAATCACACAGGGACCTGCAATCACAAACAAAGGTTGATCTAGCCCTACTTCAAATCCGCACAGACGAAAACGGCTCATGTTTTTTGTTCTCCAAAGCAGCAGCGACAAATCCGTAAAACACAGGATGACCCAGCCTAGGCGTAGAGGTAAACTCCGGATGAAATTGACAGCCCAAAAACCACGGATGATCAGGAATTTCGATGATCTCGACCAGTTGGCCATCGAGCGATACCCCAGAGACTTTAAGCCCTTTCCGCTCTAAAAGCTCGCGGAAAGCGCCGTTGAATTCGTAGCGATGGCGATGGCGCTCGCGGATAATCTCTTGACCATAGAGGCGATACGCCAAGCTGCCTGGCAGCAAGCGGCACGGCTGCACGCCAAGGCGCATGGTGCCTCCTAGGTTATCCCCAGGGTGGCGGCGCTCCACGTTGCCGCTTGCCGTCTGCCACTCGGTGATCAAGGCGATGACCGGATAAGGCGTATCGGGTTGAAACTCGGTGCTGTGCGCTCGATGTAAACCTGCCACGTAACGGGCGAATTCGACTACCGCCACTTGCATCCCTAGGCAGATGCCAAGATAAGGAATACGCTGTTCGCGGGCAAATTTAGCCGCTGCAATTTTGCCTTCTACACCGCGAGGACCAAATCCGCCAGGTACTAAAATTGCATCTACCTCCCTCAGGCAGGCAGGGCCATTATGCTCTATGAATTCCGAATCCACATAGCGGATAGTCACCCGCGTGCGGGTGTGAATGCCGGCGTGCACCAGAGCCTCGTGCAAAGATTTGTAGGCATCGGTGTGTTCGACGTACTTGCCGACGATCGCCACCGTCACTTGGTTTTGCGGATGCTCCCAGGCTCCGACCACTGCCTGCCATTCCGATAAATCCGCCGGTGGCGCTGAAATTCCTAGCTTGCGCAAGACGATTTCATCTAGCCCTTGGGCGTGGAAGATGAGTGGAATGCGGTAGATAAAATCGGCATCTACCGCCGAGATCACCGCCTCCTCGGGCACATTGGTAAAGAGGGCGATTTTGCTCCGCTCTGCTTTAGGCAGTTCTTTCTCGCTACGGCATAAAAGCACATCCGGCTGAATCCCGATGGCCCGAAGCTCCTTGACCGAATGCTGGGTCGGCTTGGTCTTGAGCTCACCGGCGGAGCGGATGTAAGGCACCAAGGTCAGGTGGATGAAAATAGCCCGCTCCGGACCCAGTTCCACCCCCAACTGGCGGATCGCCTCCAGGAACGGCAACGATTCGATATCCCCCACGGTGCCGCCGATCTCGATCAGAGCCACGTCGTACCCTGTGGCGCTGTCGCAGATGACGCGCTTGATCTGATCGGTGATGTGGGGAATCACTTGCACCGTCGCACCCAAATAGTCACCGCGCCGCTCCTTGCTGATGACGGTCTCGTAGATCTGGCCGGTGGTCCAGTTGTTCTTGCGGGTCATGGTAGTACGCACGAAACGCTCGTAGTGCCCAAGATCAAGGTCGGTCTCGGCGCCGTCCTCGGTGACAAACACCTCGCCGTGCTGGAACGGGCTCATGGTGCCCGGATCGACGTTGATGTAGGGATCTAGTTTGGTCAGGGTGACCTTGAGACCGCGCGCCTCCAAGAGCGCAGCCAAAGAAGAGGCGGCGATGCCCTTGCCCAGGGACGACACCACGCCACCGGTGATAAAAACGTACTTGGTCATGTCGGGTAAGAATTTTTTTAAATTTTACTTGACCGGCATCTCTCCGTCACGCTTGACAAAGCGCAAATCCCCCTTCCCCTATGGCCAGGTCTCGCCACGACCCTAAAGAAACGACCTATACTTGCCGGTAGCGAGTCAATTCATCAGCCAGCCAAAATCAGGACAGCCAATGATGGATTTTTTAATCGGCCGTCAGCAAATCTTCGACCGGAATTCGGATATCTTCGGCTATGAACTGCTCTTTCGCGCTCTGGACAACCGCTGCGTATCGGTCGACGACGGCACTGCCATCACCCATCAATTGATCGTCGACGCCATCTTGGAGCTAGGCCTAGAGAAACTGACCGGCGGCACCCGGGCTTTCATCAACTTTACTGCCGACAACCTCCTTAACAGGACAGCCGAATTGCTTCCCAAAGACAAGATAGTGATCGAAATCCTGGAGAATGCGAAGATCTCCCCGCATCTGGTCAGTTCAGTACGCCGCTTGGCAGCCGCCGGATATTTGATTGCTCTGGATGATTTCGTATTCGAACCGTATTGGGAGCCCCTGGTACAGATCGCGCATATCATCAAGATCGATGTGCGCACGCGGCCAGAAAACGAGATCTACGAACTGATCAACCAGCTCAAACCCTACGGAGTCAAAATTCTGTTGGAAAAGATCGAATCCGAGCAGGAATTTCAGCTTTATCATCGCCTGGGTGGAGATTATTTCCAGGGATATTTTCTCAACCGCCCCAGCACCCAAGCCGGCAGACGCATCGGCGCCTCTCAACAAGCCCTATTCCAGCTTCTCGCCGAGCTTCACCAACCGAATATCGATCTTCACTCAATCGCCGGACTCATCCGCCGCGATCCGGCCTTGAGCTATAAGTTGGTGAACTTCATCAACTCCGCCTGGTTCGCTTTACCCAGACGCATCGACTCGATCGACCAAGCCGTCATTCTGCTAGGAGTTGAACAGATCAAGCGCTGGGCTACCTTGATCGCTCTAGGCAGAGCGGTGCAAAAGCGACCCAGCGAACTGATTCGAATCGCCCTCATCCGGGCACGGATGTGTGAACTCCTGGCAACCGCCACCGGCCAGGCAGATCCAAATCAGGCTTTTCTCGTCGGGATATTTTCCAACCTGGACACACTCCTTGCCATGCCGTTGCCGGATATCATCCAACCTTTGCCCCTAGCCGATGAAGTAAAGGCGGGGCTTTGCCAGCAAGGATGTCTGGGCGAAATGCTTCGATGTACCCTCAACTATGAAAACTGGCAGCTTATGGAAATCCGCTATGCCCTGCTTTCTTTGACCACCATCAGTCACATTTATTTGGACAGCATCGCCTGGGCCCAGCAGGTATGCAATAACCTAAATCCATAAATCTCGCCACCCACCTAATCTTGCCGCACATGTCAGCAATGGGTATCTTATTGCCCATGTTACACACCACCCGCAATCAAGCCATCGCCCTGGCCGGTCTCGCCCAAGCCGTGCATTTAGTCCAGCAGATTGCCAAGCGCGGTCAGGTGGACCAGCAAGCGATGGTGACCTGCATCGGTAGTACCCTGAAAATCGACGCCGATAGCGTCGAAGACGTTTTCGGGGGGCTTTCGGGACTCAAGGATGGTTTGCTCAAGTTGAAACAACAATTGGGCGGCCGCGAAAGCATCGACCCGGAGCACGCCCGCTACAGCGCCATGCTGGTGTTCTTGGAAAGCAAATTGGAAAAACGTCCGGATGTCCAGCAGGAAATTCGCGAAGAGGTAGAAAGAGCCGCGGGGTTGGCGCAAAGAGTAGGCGTCATCGACGAGGCGGTGTTGAAGATCTTGGCTGAGGCTTATCACAGGAACATCAGCCCGTTAGGGCCTAAGATTATCGTCTCTGGAGAACGCACCTACTTGATCGATCCCGACAACGCCCATAAAATCCGTGCCTTGCTGCTCGCCGGGATCCGCTCGGTAGTGCTGTGGCGCCAGTGCGGTGGAGCGCGTTGGAAATTCCTCCTGAATCGCCGCCGGTTGCAGCAGGAGACTCAAGCTTTGTTGGATCAATTCGCATGACCTCGCTGATCGAAGTCGAGAACCTGTATCGTTTTTACGGCGATACTTGTGCCGTGGCCGACCTTTCTTTGACCCTTGGGAAGGGAGAAATTCTGGGCTTTTTGGGCCCCAACGGCGCCGGCAAGACCACCACGATGCAGATGCTGTGTGGGAATTTGGCCCCCAGCGCCGGTCAAATCCGCATCCACGGCATTGACCTTTTGGACGCCCCTAAAGAGGCCAAGCGCCATCTTGGCTATCTTCCGGAAATACCGCCTCTGTACCGGGAACTGACCGTAGACGAATATTTGACCTATTGCGGCCGCTTGCACGGCCTTAAAGGCCAGGCGCTGCGCGGGGCACTCGATAATGCCAAGGCCCGCTGCGGGTTGGGAGAAGCGGGTCGGCGCCTCATCGGCAACCTGTCCAAGGGCTTTCAGCAGCGGGTCGGCATCGCCCAAGCGATCCTGCACTCCCCACCGGTGGTGGTCCTGGACGAGCCTACGGTCGGCCTGGATCCAATCCAGATCAGGGAAATCCGCGAACTGATTCGGGACTTAGGGAAAGAGCACGCGGTCCTGCTCTCTACCCACATTCTGCCGGAAGTCCAAGCAGTGTGTAGCCGGGTGCTCATCATCCGCCAGGGACGCCTGGCCCTGAATGCTACCATCGAAGAATTGGACCGGCATATGCGCGCCTCCAGCCTAGTCTTGGAGACCAAAAGGCCCATCGACATCGATGCCCTGATGACCTTGGATGCCGTCCAAACCATTACCCAAGAACCCGGTCAGCCCTGCCGCTATCAGGTCTTCTTCGCCAAAGGCCAAAACCCTGCCGAGAACATCGCCGCCCTAGTGGTGGAGAAGGGCTGGGGCCTGTTGGAATTGAGTCCAGTGCGACGCTCCATCGAGCAGATCTTCGTGGACCTCACCAAACAGGAACCGGAACCGGTAACCCAATGAATATCATAATCATCGCCGCCCGGGAGCTGCGCAGCCTATTCTTGTCACCCTTGGCCTGGTCGATCTTAGCGGTGGTCCAGCTGCTTTTGGGGTACCTGTTTCTGGCTCAGGTGGAGTACTTTAAGATGCTCGAGCCGCGTATCGCCGCAATGGAAAACAGTCCTGGCCTCACCGACCTGGTGGTAGCTCCCTTGTACGGCAATGCCGGAATCATCCTGCTTTTGGTCACCCCGATTTTAACCATGCGCTTAATCAGCGAAGAACGGCGGAGTCGCACCCTAAGCCTGTTGTTTAGCGCCCCGGTGTCGATATCCGAGATCATCCTGGGCAAGTACCTGGGCACGCTGGCTTTGATGGGCATCCTGGTGCTCATGATCACTTCGATGCCGCTATCCCTGGCTGCGGGGACCTCCCTGGACTTGGGCAAACTGGCCGCCTGCGTTCTCGCCCTCAGCCTGCTTCTGGCTGCTTTCACCGCCATCGGCCTGTATCTGTCCACCCTTACCAACCAACCCATCGTGGCGGCAGTTGGGGGATTTGGCGCCCTGCTCCTGTTGTGGATCATCGATTGGGGCGGCACCATCGGTACCGATAGCGGCAAGGCGCTTGGGTATCTGTCTATGCTGCGCCACTATGAAAACCTGCTCAAAGGCCAGATCAGCACCTCTGACCTGGCTTATTTCCTCCTCTTAAGCGCTGCCTTCGTCGTCCTCAGCATCCGCCACCTCGACAACGACCGGCTGCAGAAATGAAAATCGACCGCAGACTCCACCATCAGATTCGCCTGCAGAATTTTCTGTTCACCCTGCTATTTTTGGCTTTGGTGGGCCTTTTGGCCTGGTTGTCACAGCATTATTCCCAGACCTGGGATTGGACCGCTCAAGGCCGCCACAGCCTGGCGGAGGCCAGCCGCAAGGTGCTGGCCATCCTTGAGCAGCCGGTGACGATCACCGCCTATGCGCGCGAGGACAACGAATTGCGCGGCCGGATTCAGGATCTTGTGACCCGGTACCAGCGCCACAAGCCTGACGTTACCCTGACCTTTGTCAATCCGGACCTGTATCCGGACCAAGTGCGGCAGTTGGGCATCAGCACGGATGGTGAACTGGTCGTTAAATACCAGCAGCGCACCGAAAAAATCCATGACCTGACCGAACAGGCCCTGACCTCTGCCCTGTTGCGTTTGGCAAAACGCAAGGAGCAGCAAATCCTGTTTTTGGAAGGCCATGGTGAGCGTACTCCTTTGAGCCAGGCCAATTTCGATCTCGGCCAGTTCAGACACGCCTTAGAGAGGCTAGGCTTTCGCGTTCATGCCTGGAATCTAGCCAAGCAGCCTAACTTGCCAAAGGATACCCCCCTGTTGGTCATCGCCAGCCCAAAAACGCCTTATTTGCCCGGTGAAGTCGAGCAAATCGAACGCTTCATCTCCCATGGAGGCGCCCTGTTGTGGTTGGCCGAGCCGGGTGATCTCTACGGGCTAGAACCGCTGGCCAAAACCCTAGGTTTGACTTTTCTGCCTGGGACTGTGGTCGATCCGACCGGCCAAGCGCTGGGTATTCATGATCCCACGTTTGCCTTGGTGGCTGAGTATCCAGTCCATGCCATCACCCGCGATCTTCGCAGCCTTACTCTTTTCCCCCGGGCTCGCCCCCTGGAGGCTGGTGCATCGGGTAAATTCAGCGCCGAAGTCTTTCTCCAGACATTGCCTCGGGCCTGGAACGAAACCGGTCCCCTGGAAGGAGAGATCAGCTTCGATCCAGACCAAAAAGAGCAACAAGGCCCTTTATCCCTTGGGCTAGCGCTAACCCGCCAGATTTCTGTTGAGGACCAGGCGGACAAATCCGAACCAAAAGAGGTCACTCAACGCGCGGTCGTTATCGGCGACGGGGACTTTCTGTCCAATACCTACCTCGGTAACGGAGGCAACCTTGACTTGGGCGTTAGCATTATCCAATGGCTGACCCACAATGATCAACTTATCGACATTCCAGCCAAAACCGCACCCGATACCCAATTGGACCTCTCCCCTATGGTTTTAATGCTGATCGGGCTCGGATTTCTGCTCTTATTGCCGCTGTCACTGTTCAGCTGCGGCGTCTTCATCTGGTGGCGACGCAGGCGCGCTTGAACCATGGCCAGACGCTGGTTGACGATCTTGATGTTACTGCTTGCGGTGGTGGGACTTGGAAGCTGGGTTTACTGGCTGGAGCGGGCGCCAGCGCCGAAATCTCCTCCCCTGGCGCAGCTTACCCCTGAAGCGGTGCGGCACATCGTCATCGAACGCCAAAACGACCGCTTGGAATTCGAGCGCCGCGGGGAAAGCTGGCACATGCTTCAGCCATTCGACGCACCAGCCGATGCTTACCATTTTGAACAGCTATTGGCCCTCCCCAACCAGACCAGTCAAACCCATTACGCTGCGCTGGAACTCGATCTGGCTCGCTTCGGACTGAAGCCGCCTCAAGTGATCCTCCACTTGGAAGATATCGAATTTCGCTTCGGCGGCCAGAACCCTTTAAATTTCAAGCGCTACCTCCAAGTGGGCGAAGTCATCCACTTGGTCGACGACACGCTGTTTCACCAGCTGACCGCACCAGCTACTACCTGGCTTGAGCACAAGCTGCTGCCTGCCGGCACCCTGCAGGGTCTGGACCTGCCAGGTTGGCACATCACCCCTAAGGACCCAGGCGGCTGGACTTCAGAACCCGAGCTTCCTGCTGCCGACTTAGAACGGCTGGTAGATACCTGGCGCACCGCGCGTGCCATCCAGGTCACGCCTTACCCCGATGAACCGCCACCCCAGGATCAGCGCATTCGCGTCTTGATCGATGGCAAAGCGCTTGAATTCATCGTGCTGCAACGGGAACCTGAGCTCATCCTGCTGCGCCCAGATCAAAAGTTGCGTTACCATTTTTATGGCACCATCGGCCAGCGCCTGCTGACTCCTCAACCGCAACCTGAAACCAATGCCCGAACTCCCCGAGGTCGAGACAACCCGCAGGGGCCTTGAGCCTCACCTTTTGGGAAGGTGCTTTCAAACCATCGAGATTCGTCAATCCCGGCTGCGCTGGCCGGTGCCGCAAGAGTTGGCAAAGCGATTGACGGCAGCGCCGATCAAGAACCTTGAGCGGCGTGGAAAATACCTGCTCCTGGAAATCGGAAACGGTACCTTGATCATCCATCTGGGAATGTCTGGCAACCTGCGCCTGGCATCCTCTGATTTTCCCCTTCGTCCTCACGATCACGCCGTATTCACCCTAGATACCGGACAACGGCTGGTGTTCCACGACCCGCGCCGCTTCGGCGCCTTGGTGTGGACTGAGGCGCCACCACAGACTCATCCGCTGCTTCGACACCTTGGGGTGGAGCCTTTCGACCCTCTATTTACCGGCGGATTACTCCATCGGATTGCCCAAAACCGCCGCCAAGCCGTCAAAACCCTGGTTATGGACCAGCGCATCGTCGTGGGCATTGGTAACATCTATGCTAACGAAGCCTTGTTTTTGGCCGGCATTCATCCATCTCGTCCGGCAGGCAGTATCTCTAAGACGCGTTATCAGGGACTGGCCGAAAGCATTCGCCAAGTTTTGGCCTCAGCGATCGGCCAGGGAGGAACCACGCTGCGCGACTTCAGCAATGCAAAAGGCCAACCGGGTTATTTCCAGTTGGCCTTACAAGTTTACGGCCGGGAAGAGCAACCCTGCCCTCGTTGCACCCAGTCGATCCGTCGGATTATTTTGGGGCAGCGGGCGACTTATTACTGCCCTTACTGCCAGAAGTGATATTCATCAAAACGAAAACTCCTCATCCAAAGGCGGTTGCACTTCTTCCCCCTCTGGAACTTCGGCTTCACCTTCCCCTTCTTTGAGCAGCTCTTCCGCTCCCATCTCCATTTCTTCTAGCTTATCCTCAAAAGTGGAGCCGGTGTCTATGCTCACTGATGCCCCCTTGGCCAAGGCCAACTTATGCCCTGCTGCGGTAAAGCTAAAGGCCAGCTTTGCCCGTAGGGTTCGAGGACCAGCGATCAAATAACGCTTCTTGCCTTTGTTCTCAAAGATCGCACTCTCCAACTCCTCACCCACAGTATACGCAAAAGGTTCGGCGATATAGTCCTCCTGGTCTCCTTGGGAAAAGGTGCCAGCAAACCGGATTTTATCGCCAGCTGCCACCCCCAGGCCGGTTGCGGTGGCAAAGAATCCCTCGATTTTGGCCCGGGCCATGATGAGACCGTTCGGTCCCGGAGGAAAGGTATGCTGAAACTCGACGATGACTTCCTGCGAGGTATCAGCAGCTTTAGGATCACCTGTTCCAGAATCCTTTTGGTCCCCGCTCTGCAAACCGGCAACCAATCCTTGCGTAGCGACGAATATGGCGTTGTGGATATTCAATATGTCGCGCCTGGCATCGCTGTAGCAAATTTGCGGAACCTTACCTGCTTCGCTCGGTTCGATCCTGACTCCTGGATACTCTCCTGCGATCTCGATGCAGGTTTCGCTCTCCCGTGCCGGCACCAGTTTCTGTCCTTGAATCATCACCTCCAGCGCATGTACCGAAGCACTCCAAACCAAGAACGCACCAATCAGCCAGAGAGCTTGCCGCATGCTTCCCCCATTTCGTTTTGACCCCTATGGTTAAAACTATAGCATCAGACCGATGAACGTGTCCCACTGGAATGAAACCGCCATCATGCCGGCCAGATAGTAGCATCTCCCCCCTTGAGGAGCACGTTCCAGTAATACCAGGGCAGAAAATACTTCTTGAAATAATACATGCTCCGGCGTTCCTTGCTCTGGTCGATGGGGAAGGTCTCTTTGGGCTGCAGGTTGTAGTCGAATTCGGCCAGGACCAATCGACCGTAACCCGTTATCAGGGGACAGGAGGCATAACCGTCGTAGGCCGCAATTCCCTGGCCACCTGCAAGCTCGGTCAAGAGGTTGCTGACCACGACATAGGTCTGGGCACGGCAGGCCGCGGCAGTCTTGGAGTTGGGCGTGTTGGTACAATCGCCCAGCCCATAGATATTCATGTACTTGGGATGGCGCATGGTGTACTTGTCCACATTCATCCACCCCCCTTCGTCGGCCAAGGGACTCTCCTTCAAACAAGCCGGAGGGCGCATCGGCGGGGTCACGTGGAGGAAATCGAACGCATGGGTCTGGCGGTCACCCGTAGCGATGTGTTCGAAAGTCGCCTCCTTTTTCTCGACATCGATCTCGATCAAATGGTGCTGGAAATGCGTCTCGATCGCCTTGCGCTTTAAGACCTCGTTTAAGGTTCTGGCATACCGCTTGACCGGAAAAATTACCGGGGCAGCCGAAAAAAACATTAGCTTGGTCTTACCACGCACATTGCGTTTGCGCCAGGCATCATCGGCCAGATAGGCAATCTTCTGGGCCGCGCCGGGGCATTTGAACGGCGGTTTGGGCTGGGTGAAAATCGCGCTCCCCCCGGAAAATCCCTTAATCGCCTCCCAAACCTTGGGCGCCAGGTCATAATCGTAAATGGAGACCGCCAGGTTGCGCTGCAGCGCCTCTTGAAGACCGGGGATCGCATCCCAAGCGATTTCTATGCCTGCAGCCACGACTAGATATTCATACGTCACTTTTCTACCCGCGCGGGTCGTAAGTGAATTATTGTCAGGATCGAAGGCCGCTACAGCATCCTGAATCCAGGTCACCCCCTTAGGCACCACCTCTTTCATCGACCGCCAGGTGGCTTTGGGTTTCATTTCCCCGCCGCCGACCAGAGTCCAGCCGGGCTGATAATAATGTACGTCCTTGGGTTCCAGGATCGCCACATCCAGGGAGCCGGATTCCTCCAGCTTCTTCAGATGGGAAGCCACCGCCACGCCAGCAGTGCCGCCGCCGACGATGACGACTTTGTGCGAAGTTACCTCTGCCATTTCAGTACCTCTCTTCTTATGACTTTTCCGGGCAGTCCCACCCTTGCCAAGGCTCACTCCTTGACCGGGCGTTTGTCTAGTTTACGCTGCAAAGTCCTGCGGTGCATCCTAAGCGCTCGGGCGGCCGCGGAAATATTGCCATCGTGCTCCATCAGCACCTTCTGCAGATATTCCCACTCCATCCGCCTGGCAGATAACGGTTTGTCCTTGAGTTCCACATTGGGATCCCCCTTTTGCTTTTGCAGCGCAGCGACAATCTCATCAGCATCCGCTGGCTTGGTCAGATACTGAATTGCACCAAGTTTGATTGCTTCCACCGCGGTGGCGATGCTGGCATAACCGGTCAAGACCACAATGCGGGTATTGGTATCGAGTTCTTTCAGTTTCTTGACCATGATCAATCCTGAGTCGTGACCGATGCGTAGATCGATGACGGCGTATTCAGGAGTCAGCCGGATTGCCTGCGCCAAACCCGCCTGCAAGGTCTGAGCCACACAGACCTCGAAACCGCGTTTCTCCAAGGCCCGCTGCAATACTTGGCAAAAGGTTTCGTCATCATCAACCAAAAGCAGCCTGGGTTGATCACTCATGGCCTTCCTCTTGGGCTCGCTGAGTCAACAAGGGCAACGTAATCCGTGTCCTGGTTCCACCTTCGGGCATGGATTTCATCTCTATCGTCCCACCCAAACGCTCGACCGTGGCATAGGATAAAAATAGACCGACACCCAGTCCCTGCTTAGTGGACACCACTGGATACCTGCCTAATTCGTGGGTCAATCCTGGGCTGATTCCAGGACCTTGATCGATAATCAGGAGTTCAAGCCGGGACAAATTCCACTGCGCCTTAAGTTCCACTACTTCGGGCGATACATCGGCGGCGTTATTGAGAATATTGATCAAAGCGTGGCTCAAGGTACGTTCAGCGATGATTTTGGCCTTGGCATCCGCTTCCCCTACCTGGAACTTCAACCTCGTTCCTGGACGCTGCTGGCGCCATTGCTGTACCAGTTTTTCAAGATAACGATACACCTCCTCCAAATGGCCCGATTCGGCTCGTACTTGTCCTGCGGAAGCTGATATCACTGCCAAAGCATTCTTGCAACGTTCGATCTGATCTTTGAAAATCAATAAACGCTGGCGCAGCCGTTCGTGTTCCCGCCCTACATAATCCTCTAGCAATTCTTGTACAAGAATGGCCATCGTCCCCAGGGGGGTACCCATCTCGTGGGCGGCCCCGGCTGCCAATGTTCCTAATGCCACCACGCGCTCATCGCGCAGGGTCTGCTCGCGCACTTCAGCTAGCTTGCGCTCGCGCTCGCGCAGAGTATTGGCCATCTCCACTACGAAATAAGCCACAAGACCGGCACTAAAGACAAATCCCACCCAGGTCCCAAAGGCGTGCAACTCAAATCTCCGACGTTGCTCCAGTAGATCCAACGGCAGCCGATCAGTTTTGACCACTTTGGCGACGGGGATAGGCGGCAGAGGATGATAATACGAAATCAACAAGGTATAGCCTCCACAGGCAAGAAGCATCATATACCAAGTGTAACGCTGGGGCAGGACGGTCGCAGTGATGATCAGCGGCAGCAATAAAAACCAGGCCATAGGGTTGGTGGCACCCCCGGCAAAATACAGTAACCCTGTGATGCTCAAGGCATCCAGGCACAGGTGGAGGAACAGCTCCAACTCGGTCACCGGCCGCACATCCTGAAGTCTGAACCAAGTCAGGCAATTCACTGCCACCATGGTCGCAATGATTCCCCACAAAGGATTGGTGGGAAGAGGAACGCCGAGATCATAAACAGTGATCACGACGATCAAAGATGCGGCTGTAATCAATAGATTCCGCAACACAAACAGCCAATTGAGATTGCCGCGTGCGGCATCGGCAGAATCAATGGAAGCATGCAGCATCAGGGGGTTACCTTCAACGGGTGCGACAATTTGTCACATTCCAAAGTTCAGCATCGGTTTGCTACTTTATTACCTTAAGGTAACATCGATTACCCCGATTTCCTCCTCTTTGCAGGGAGAGTTTAACTCCCCTGCAAATTTTCTTTTATATACATGCACTTATCAAATTTTTACCAAGATGCGACAATTTGTCGCATTTTAATCTAATCAAATCATTGCTATCTTAGTTTTCAGGTTCGGCAATGCCGAACCGCAATTGCATGGCAGTAGTGCAATATTCCTCCTCTTTGACAGCAGGGCGTTTACCCTGCTGTTTTTTTATTCACTCAGTCAACTTGGCCGCTGATAGCCTTGATACCGGCCTGAGCGCAGGCCACATCCAGCATTACTCCCGGCGCACCGCCCACGCCAATGCCTCCGGCAACTTTGCCATTGATCTGAATCGGAAGACCACCTCCAAGGATCAGGATCATGTCGTTCATACCATGCAGTGCCTGAATTTCCGGATCCTTGGCAATCATTCGCGCCAACTCGTGGGTTGGCTTACGCAGACTTAAGGCTGTATAAGCCTTGCGGTAACTGCTATCCACAGTATGAGGGCCGGCATCATGGCTACGCAATAGCACCAGCAAATGACCACCAGCATCCACTACCGCGGCACTGACCATATAGCCTTTCCCACGGCAGTCGGCAACCGCCGCTTTAGCCGCCTGCAACGCATCATCCATAGACAGAGTGGCGCTTTTTACTGCTTCCAATGCGTCAGCAGCATTGGTTAGCATCAGTCCAAAAACCACCCACCCAGACAACCTTTTCCACATCTTTATCTCCCCCATCGCTTAATCTTCGCGCCTAGGCCCACAGACCACACCCTCGCTAAAGTTTCTATCATGAGGAGAGCTGCTCGCCTAGGGGATCCAGCATAGGACAAAACCCCATCAGGATGGCCTCGCATCACTATGATACCCTGCTCAGGCTGATTTCTCACTTGATCCATCACCGCTTGGGCCATGGCTGGCGTTCCATATACGGCTGCTTTGGGGGTATGCCTTAGGGCAAGCTGTTCACCCCAGTGCCAAATCTCAGGGCAATGCCCGTGTATGACCGCTCTCACCATAGGCGAAGCCTGATAGACTGCAGCATGGGTCAACGCCTCCGAAGACGGAGGATAACGCCCTCTGGCAATAACCAAATTGGCGACAGGATCGGCACTTTCCACGAAACAATAATGTTCCGGTTCAAGACACTCCATCCCCCCCGTTTGGGTAACACTGATCACAAATCCTCCGTTTGCCAGGCGCTCACTGACATTTCCATAAGCCAGCCCCTCATAGCGGCTTGGATCCAGACCGGTCAAGCGCAAATGAAACAAAACCCGGCGCCAAGACTCTAAGATTGGATAATCCCCCCAACAGGGGGGAACATCCAAGGTAAACTGCAAGCGGTATTTGATAACGCCTTCGGTTTCAATCATATTTCGTAAGGCTAAGAAACCGTCACAAAGCTTGACTTGACTGTTACGCTAAATTAGCTAAGCTAGCACGCTGCCAAAAGCAGCCCAAGCTTCAATTCCAAGCATTGATCTCTAACCCAGCTAAAGTTCCCAAGGCATTGAAAATACGTATACCTTTGCGAATGTGGCGGAATTGGTAGACGCGCTGGATTTAGGTTCCAGTGGGGTAACCCGTGAGAGTTCGAGTCTCTCCATTCGCACCAATCTCTTACCACCTGCCAACTTAATCCTGACCAGCATCTCAGCAATCAAAATCGTTAACATTTACCAAGTCAGTGCTTTGCGAGGTAAATTATTATGCAGATTTCTGTCGAAACCACATCCGACATCGGCCGCAAAATGACCATCCAGATCCCAGAGGAAAGAATTCAAGCGGAGGTCGATACTCGCTTGAAGTCCCTGGCTCAGCGGGTAAAGGTGGATGGTTTCCGGCCAGGCAAAGTGCCCGCCCGCATTATTCGTCAGCGTTTTGGCAAGCAGGTTCGCGAAGAAGTCATCTACGACCTGATTGGCTCAAGCTTCACCGAAGCAGTCAAAGAACATTCATTGCGCCTGGCAGGCGAGCCTCGAATTACACCTCAGGAAACTGCCGAAGGCAAAGGTCTGACCTACAAAGCCCAATTTGAGGTCTATCCAGAGATCAAGCTTGCCCCTCTGGAGACACTGGAAATCACCAAACCCGTATGTGAAGTCACTGAAGCGGATTTGGGAAACATGATCGAGCGCCTACGAGAACAGAAGAGAACCTGGCATGAGGTAGATCGGCCCGCGCAGACCGGCGATCGACTCACGCTTACCTTTGAAACGCTTCAGGACGACAACACTATTACTGAAGGCAAGGTGGAACACTTTGAGGTCGAAGTGGGCGCTGGCAAAATGATCCCTGGATTCGAAGACAACTTGTTAGGCAGCAAGCAGGGGGATCACCTGGAATTCGAGCTTACTTTCCCCGAGGATTACCACGCCGAAAACCTTGCCGGGAAAACTGCGCGGTTCAAGGTAGACGTGGAAAAGGTTGAGGAAGGCCGCTTGCCTGAGGTCAACCCAGTATTCGTTAAGGAATACGGAGTGGAGAGCGGCGATGTGGAGGAGTTCCGCCGCGAAGTCAAGGCCAACATGGAGCGCCAATTGCGCAATGCGCTCAAAGAGGAAATCAAAACCAGGGTGTTTGATGCTCTTTACCAACACCACTCAATCCCGGTACCTGATGCTTTGATCAAACAGGAGGTTCAACGCGTGCTGGCGCCTTTGGCCAAGGCGCTGAAACAAAATACCGCGCTATTGAACCAATTGCCTTTGGACGGCATCAAAGAAAATGCAAAAAAACGGGTCACTGTGGGATTGTTGCTGGCAGAAATCATCAAGGCCAACCAGCTCAAACCGGATCCCGACCGGGTCCGCCAGGCTATCGAAGAATCGGCCGAAAATTATGAAGATCCAGAGCAAGTCATCAACTGGTACTACACTAATCCAGAGCAGTTGGCACAAGTCGAAAATCTGATGCTGGAAGAGCTAGCCATCGAATGGCTTTTAAAGCAGACCAAAGTCGCCGAAGAGCCTGTCTCTTTCGGAGAACTGATGAAGAAACAACAGCGCCAAGCATGAACAGGAATAAACTACTTGACATCTACAATCAGTTGGTCCCCATCGTTATTGAACAGACACCGCGTGGCGAACGTGCCTTTGATATTTATTCGCGCCTGCTCAAAGAACGGGTTATCTTCCTGGTGGGCCCAGTGGAAGACCACGCGGCTAATCTGATCGTAGCCCAATTGCTGTTCCTAGAGTCGGAAAATCCGGACAAGGACATCCACCTATATATCAATTCGCCGGGGGGAGTAGTGACTTCAGGCCTAGCTATTTACGATACTATGCAATTTATCAAACCTGATGTGAGCACCATGTGTATCGGCCAAGCCGCCAGCATGGGGGCACTGCTCCTAGCCGGTGGTGCGCCTGGCAAACGCTATTGCTTGCCTCACTCGCGGGTAATGATTCACCAACCCATTGGAGGATTTCAGGGCCAGGCGAGCGATATCGATATTCACGCCCGAGAAATCCTGCAGACCCGCGACAGGCTCAACCGGATTCTGGCTAAGCACACCGGCCAGTCGCTGGAAAAAATCCAACAAGATACTGACCGAGATTATTTCATGAGCAGCCACGAAGCCCTAGAATACGGCCTCATTGACAAAGTGCTCACTACTCGAGTCAAGCCGCAACAAGGAAGCTAGACTCCTTGGAGCTTGGCAATTTCCGCTTTCAAGGTTTATGCTGATAGCGTGAGATCCCTTCCAATATTGACGATACTTTTCAAGTTTTTTGGTTGAGGTAACTTATGAGCGACGCCAAGCGCGGTAAGGACAGAGAGGGGAAATTGCTGTACTGCTCTTTTTGCGGTAAGAGTCAGCATGAGGTCAGAAAGCTGATTGCCGGTCCTTCGGTATTCATCTGCGATGAATGCGTTGATCTTTGCAACGACATCATCCGCGAGGAACTCCAAGAAAGCTCAGGTGGCAGTGAGGATCGTCTACCTAAGCCCAAGGAGATCAAGGAAGTACTGGACGAATATGTTATCGGCCAGGAAGAGGCCAAAAAAGTTCTCGCCGTCGCCGTATACAACCATTATAAGCGGATCCGTTCGCAGCACAAAAAGAGTGACGTGGAACTGGCCAAGAGCAATATTCTGCTCATCGGTCCGACAGGTTCTGGCAAAACCCTCTTGGCAGAAACCCTTGCCCGCTTGCTGGATGTGCCCTTCACGATCGCCGATGCCACCACTTTGACCGAAGCCGGTTATGTCGGAGAAGATGTCGAGAATATCATCCAAAAGCTGCTGCAAAAGTGTGATTACGACGTAGACAAGGCCGAGTCAGGCATCGTTTACATCGATGAAATCGACAAGATCTCCCGTAAATCCGACAATCCTTCAATCACTCGGGATGTATCCGGCGAAGGCGTGCAACAGGCACTGCTGAAGCTAATCGAGGGCACTATCGCCTCGGTACCGCCACAGGGTGGACGTAAGCATCCTCAACAGGAGTTTCTCCAGGTAAATACTGCCAACATCCTGTTTATTTGCGGCGGGGCATTTGCAGGTCTGGAGAAAATCATTCGTCAGCGCTCAGAAAAAGGTGGAATTGGCTTCTCGGCCGAGGTGAAGAGCAAGGAGGATTCCCGTAATGTGGGTGAGGTTCTGGCTGAAGTGGAAGCCGAAGACTTAATTCGCTACGGACTTATCCCAGAGTTCGTCGGCCGTCTGCCGGTAGTCGCCACACTCGAGGAATTGGACGAGAAAGCACTCATCCGGATTCTGACCGAACCTAAAAACGCTCTGGTCAAACAATACAAGCGCTTGTTTGAAATGGAAGGCTGCGAATTGGAAATTCGTGAAGATGCCTTACGCACCATTGCAAAAAAAGCCATGGAGCGCAAGACGGGTGCACGGGGCCTGAGAACTATCATTGAGCATGTCTTACTCGACATCATGTACGAACTCCCCTCCACTCACAACATCACCAAAGTGGTGATTGACGAAAGCGTCATCAAAGGCGAATCAAAGCCTTACTTGATCTACGAAAGCAGCGACAAGCAAAGAGTTTCGGCCGAATAATTCGAAGCTAATTCTAGTTTTGTCATTTTTACTCGGCATTTTTCGGAATTGGTTTGCTGCTTGCTTCTTTTAAGGCTTGATTTCAGCAATAAATTGCCCATATTTAAACAAAAAGCCGCAAAGTCCATTACTAGTATTTGATCCATACTTAGGACTTGAATCTATGGTCTCAGAAAAATTCGTGCCCATATTGCCGCTACGTGACGTCGTGGTTTATCCCCATATGGTCATCCCTTTGTTTGTGGGTCGCAAAAAATCTATTGAAGCGCTGGATGCGGCCATGCGTGACAACAAACAAATCTTCCTGGTGGCCCAGAAAGATGCCGAACAAGACAATCCCGGCTTCAACGACATTTACCGTATCGGTACCCTGGCCACCATTCTTCAGCTTCTGAAACTTCCCGACGGAACCGTTAAAGTCTTGGTGGAAGGCAACCAACGCAGCCGTGTCGAGGATCTGAAGGAAGTCAACGGCACTCTCGTCGCCCACGCCTCCTCTCTCTATGATCAATGTAGCTGCAGCGATCAAGAGCTGGACGTTTTGATGCGTACCGCGATCAGTACCTTTGACCAATACGTCAAGCTCAACAAACGTATCCCGCCAGAAGTCCTAAATTCCTTAAGCGGTATCGACGAGCCCGGCCGCCTGGCCGATACCATCGCCGCGCACATGACCCTTAAGCTGGATGAAAAGCAAGCCGTGCTAGAAATGATCGATGTGGCGGCACGGTTGGAAAAACTGATCTTGCTGATGGAGGGCGAGGTTGACATCCTTGAGCTGGAGAAGCGCATCCGCGGCCGAGTCAAGCAACAGATGGAGAAAAATCAACGGGAATATTATCTCAACGAGCAAATGAAAGCGATCCAAAAGGAACTGGGAGAACTGGAGGACACACCTAACGAAATCGAAGAACTGGCTCAAAAGATCGCGAAAGCCGGGATGCCCAAACAAATCCGGGAAAAAGCGCAGACCGAACTCAACAAGTTGAAGATGATGTCGCCCATGTCGGCGGAGGCTACGGTAGTGCGCAATTACATCGACTGGATGGTCAGCCTGCCCTGGAAGAAGCAGACTAAGATTCACAATAACCTGAAAATGGCTCAGGAAATCCTGGATGCTGACCACTATGGCCTAGGGCGGGTCAAAGAGCGGATTCTGGAATATCTGGCTGTGCAGCAAAGGGTGCAAAAAATGAAGGGCCCGATTTTGTGTCTAGTGGGACCACCTGGGGTAGGCAAGACCTCATTGGGTCAGTCCATCGCCAAAGCGACCAACCGCAAGTATGTACGGATGGCCGTAGGAGGCGTACGCGATGAAGCAGAAATTCGCGGCCACCGCCGCACTTATATAGGCTCAATGCCTGGCAAGGTCATTCAGAACCTAGCCAAAGTCAAATCTCGCAACCCGGTCTTCATGCTGGACGAAATTGACAAGATGGCAATGGATTTCCGAGGTGATCCCGCCTCAGCCCTGCTGGAAGTCCTTGACCCGGAACAGAACAAAGCATTCAACGATCATTATCTGGAAGTGGACTTTGACCTGTCCGATGTGATGTTTATCGCCACGGCCAATACATTAAACATACCGCCAGCCCTGCTTGACCGCATGGAGGTCATCCGGCTGCCAGGGTACACCGAAGAGGAAAAGGTCAATATCGCCAAGCGTTATTTGATCCCCAAACAGGTTAAAAACAATGGACTTAAGCAGAACGAAATTCACTTCAGCGACGGCGCGATCCGGGAGATCATCAGGCACTATACCCGCGAGGCAGGGGTGCGAAACCTGGAGCGGGAAATTGCGAGCATCTGCAGGAAAGTGGTCAAGCGTCTCCAGAGCAAATCAGTTGCTAAGTCCATCCAAATTACATCACGCAACCTATTGAAGTACCTCGGCGTACCACGCTTCCGCTACGGCCGCGCCGAAGCAACCAACCAGATTGGCCAGGTCACCGGCCTGGCCTGGACCGAAGTAGGCGGGGAATTGCTTACTATCGAAGCGGTGGTAGTCCCTGGCAAGGGGAAGCAGATTTACACCGGCAAGCTGGGCGAAGTAATGCAAGAATCCATCCAGGCGGCGCTGACTGTAGTACGTAGTCGAGCCGAAGTGCTGGGAATCGATCCAGACTTCTATCACACCAAGGACATGCATATCCATGTTCCTGAAGGTGCCACTCCTAAGGATGGGCCAAGCGCTGGCATTGGCATGTGTACCGCCTTGGTCTCGGCCTTGACCGGGATTCCAGTACGCTGTGACGTGGCCATGACCGGGGAAATCACCCTTCGGGGTGAAGTGCTTCCCATTGGCGGTCTCAAGGAAAAACTCCTAGCCGCTCTTCGAGGTAGTATCCGCACGGTGATCATTCCCGCTGAAAACGAGAAGGATCTGATGGAGATCCCAGCCAGGGTTAAACAAAACCTAGAAATCATGCCGGTACGCTGGATTGATAAAGTCCTAGAGCTGGCATTGGAATATCAACCCTGTCCCTTGGCCTCGACGCTGGAAACCCCTCCCAAGTCCAAACCGGCTATGGAAGGCAAAGCACTTACGGCCCACTGATCGAGAAATTTACTGAAATTCTGCGGAAAGTCAGGATTTATGCGGCTTGACAGCGGTTTCTGGCGGCTGTTATAAATGCCGCAGATTTGCACAGCGTACCGACGGCGCGTACAAATTGGACGTTTAACGATCTTTATTAATTAAGTTTATTTCGCCAAACCAAATCTAAGGGGGGATTACATGAACAAATCTGAATTGATCGACGCCATCGCTGACAAGGCTAACCTGACTAAGGCTGATGCAGCCCGAGCGCTAGATGCCTTTATCGATACAGTGACCGAAACCTTAGGCGAGGGCAATTCTGTCACACTGATTGGTTTTGGTACTTTTACCATCAAGGAACGGCAGGAACGGCAGGGTCGCAATCCCCGCACAGGCGAACCGATGACAATTAAAGCAGCAAAAATTCCTGCATTCAAAGCTGGCAAGACCTTGAAAGACGCGGTACAATAATCTTTTAAATATTGAGGGGGTGCTTAGCTCAGCTGGGAGAGCATCGCCCTTACAAGGCGAGGGTCGCAGGTTCAATCCCTGCAGCACCCACCAGCAAACGGAGTGGTAGTTCAGTCGGTTAGAATACCGGCCTGTCACGCCGGGGGTCGCGGGTTCGAGTCCCGTCCACTCCGCCAACAATTAAAAACCCCGCCATAGCGGGGTTTTTTATGCCTACCAAATAATTATTTGGAACTTCGTTATGTTGCAAACGATTCGAGATCGCGCGCAAGGAATTTTGGCTTGGATCATTCTGATTTTGATCACCGTCCCTTTTGCTCTGTGGGGGATCGGAAATTATTTCGATACCGGTAAGGAAAAGCCCATCGCCGTAGTCGGCAAACGCGAATTCTTCGAACGGGATTTAATCCGCCTGTACGAGCAACAATATGCCCGTTTCCTCGGCCAAAATTCCTATAGCGAACAAGAATTAAAACAGCGGGCTTTGGATCAACTGGTCAATGACGAATTGCTGTTCCAGTCTGCCATAGACAACAGCCTGGTGGTCAGCGATACCCAAATAGCCCAATTCATCCGCAGCCTACCTTTGCTTCAGACCGACGGCCACTTCGATGCAGAAAAATATCAGCGCCTACTTGCCACCGAAGGCATAAGCTCCGATCAGTTTATTGCTCAAGTCCGTCGATCTCTGCTCTTAGATCAACTTGGACAGGGAATAATGAATTCTAGTTTTGCTAGCGACCATGAGGCAGAAACATTTTATAAACTCCAAAACCAACGCCGCAAAATTGCGTATTTCATCTTACCCATGTCCGAACAGGAAGTTACAGTTAGCGAGCAGGAGATCCAAGCATATTATGAATTACACCAAGATCAGTTCAGAACTCCTAAGCAAGTGGCGGTCGATTACCTAACCCTGTCCAGCGATGCCATCGCTAACAGCATTGAGCCTACTGAAGAGGAACTGCACCGCCACTACGAAGAGCAACAACAGGCATTTACTGCACCAGAGCAGCGCCACATCCGGCATATTTTGATTGCACTCCCGCCTGATGCTTCTGCACAGGAAAAACAACAAGCTTTAGCCAAAATCCAAGCAATCAAAAAACGCTTGGAACAGGGCGAGGATTTTTCGGAACTGGCCAAGCAATTTTCCGACGACTCCGGCTCGAAGGCACAAGGCGGCGATCTAGGCTTCATAAAGCAAGGACTGCTTGAGAAAAACTTCGAAGAAGCTGCCTTTGCTCTACCTGAAGGAAAAATTTCAGACCCTGTGGAAACACCGTTTGGTTACCATCTCATCCAAGTCATCGAAATCAAATCGGCCAATCCTAAACCCTTCGAAGCAGTAAGAGAGCAAATCCGCAGAGATATTCAGTATCAGGAAGCAGAGGCCCGTTTTTATGAGCTGGCAGAAAAATTGGCCCAGTTAACCTATGAAAATCCCCAAAGTTTGGAGCCGGCTGCTAACGCATTGGGGATCAAAATTAAATCCACCGGTCTTTTCACCCCTGAGAAAGGTGAAGGGATCGCTGCCAATTCCAAAGTCCGTGCGGCCGCCTTCAGTGAAGAGGTTCTCGCAGGTAATAACAGCGAACCCCTTGAGGTGGAAAGCGGAACCCTAATAGTCTTAAGGATCCGCCAACACCTACCACCTAAACAACGCCCCCTAGATGAAGTTGGAGGTGAAATCGCCACCCTGCTTAGGAAACAGAAGGCCCGCCAAATAACGGAAGCTCAGGCCAAAGATTGGTTAGCCAAATTAGAACAGGGCGGCAAACTGGAAGAAATCGCCCAGAAGATCAAGACAAATGTAGAAATCATAGAATTGGTCCGCAATGCGCCAATTCCTGAACTTGAGGATGTCAAAGGCGCCGTCTTTCAAGCACCCCGTCCCAAACCAGGGAAACCTATATTCTTAAGGGTTCCTCTGCCCGACGGCCGACAGGTTCTGGCCCAAGTGCTTGCAGTAGAAGACGGTGATTACGATAGTCTGAAACCAGAGGACAAAAAGCGCCTGAAAACCAATCTGGCACGCTTGTTCGGCTTAATGACTTTCAAGGAATACCAGATGCAGCTTCGCGACAAGGCAAAGGTGGAAATCAACTGGCCAGCTGGAGCTGAATAAGAAGCGCCACGTTAGGTGGAAAAAAGCCCCGCGATGCGGGGCTTTGCAGCGATAGTCAAAGTTACTCCTCCATCGGAGGTGGGATGGGTGCTTTTTCTTCTTTAGGGAGCTCAGCCACCATGGCCTCGGTAGTCAACATCAGGCCTGCAACGGAAGCAGCATTCTGCAATGCTGAGCGGGTTACTTTAGTAGGATCGAGAATGCCCATCTCGATCATGTCGCCATATTGGCCGGTCGCTGCATTGTATCCGAAATTGCCGCTATTTTCCTGAACCTTGCGTGCAATTACAGATGGCTCCTCACCGGCATTTTTGGCGATTTGGCGGAGCGGTTCCTCGATCGCCCGACGCAGAATCGAGATCCCTACCGTCTGGTCTTGATTTTTGCCTTTGAGATCCCGTAGCGCCGCCTGAGCGCGGATCAACGCCACCCCTCCACCTGGCACAATACCTTCTTCCACTGCCGCCCGGGTTGCATGGAGGGCGTCTTCCACGCGCGCTTTTTTCTCCTTCATCTCCACTTCGGTAGCTGCCCCGACCCTGATCACTGCCACGCCTCCTGCTAGCTTTGCCAATCGTTCTTGAAGCTTTTCCCGGTCGTAGTCAGAAGTGGTCTCATCGATTTGGACTCGAATCTGCTTGATTCGACCTTCGATTGCCTCTTTGCTGCCGGCGCCATCTATGATGGTGGTATTTTCTTTCTCCACCTGGATTTTGCGGGCCCGACCCAAATCGTCCAATTCGGCCTTTTCCAAAGCCAACCCGATTTCTTCAGAGATCACCTTGCCACCGGTGAGGATTGCGATATCTTGGAGCATGGCCTTGCGCCGGTCGCCGAATCCGGGGGCTTTTACTGCACACGTTCTGAGAATTCCACGCAGGTTGTTCACCACCAAAGTAGCCAGGGCCTCGCCTTCCACATCTTCGGCGATAACGAGCAGCGGCTTGCCCGTCTTGGCGACTTTCTCCAAAATTGGCAACAGATCACGGATGCTGGATATTTTCTTATCGTGAATCAGAATATAAGGATCATCCAGCTCCGCCCTCATAGCCTCCTGATTTGTGATGAAGTAAGGAGACAGGTAGCCGCGGTCGAACTGCATCCCTTCCACGATTTCCAGCTCGTTCTCCAGGGCGGAGCCCTCCTCGACCGTGATGACGCCTTCCTTACCCACTTTTTCCATGGCGTCGGCGATGATCTTGCCGATTCCTTCGTCGTTGTTAGCGGAAATAGTGCCAACCTGGGCAATAGCTTTGGTGTCAGTACAAGGCCTAGAAAGCTTTTTCAGCTCTTCGACACAGACGTGCACCGCCTGATCGATTCCCCGCTTAATATCCATGGGATTAGCACCAGCGGCCACCGATTTCATGCCTTCCTGAAGGATCGCCTGGGCCAACACGGTAGCGGTGGTAGTGCCATCACCCGCCACATCGGAGGTCTTAGAGGCCACCTCTCTGACCATCCTAGCACCCATATTCATGAACTTGTCCTTAAGCTCGATCTCTTTGGCCACCGAGACACCATCCTTAGTGACGGTCGGTGCCCCAAAGCTCTTCTCCAGAACCACGTTGCGACCTTTCGGACCTAAAGTCTGTTTGACCGCCTCAGCCAAAATGTTGACCCCTGCCAACATGCGGTGCCGTGCATCTTCAGAAAACAGGATTTCTTTTGCTGCCATAGATGGAACCTCCTTAAAGACCAAATTAAGCCCTGGAAAATTATTAGCACTCAATCCACAGGGCTGCTAATAATATAACAATCCGGCTCTATTTTTCAAGCCCTTAGAAGAACAGGCTTCCTGGTCTGGATAGGATTTCTTACAATGTTGTTGGGCTACCAAAAGAGAGTTCTCCATGCCGAGGATCATCAAACAAACCTTCAAATATTTCCTGCTTGGGGTGCTTGCAGTCATCCCCATGCTGCTGATAATTCAAATCGTGCTGTTCACCAAACAGCTACTTACTGACATCATCGTCAGCATCTATGGCTATTCAGCCAGTTACTCCTTCACTACCACCTTACTTGTGCTAAGCATCGCCTTGCTCACATACATCGGTTACTCGTTGGCCAGATACCAGCGTTCGATCATCATTTCAGTCTTTGACGCAATCATCGAGAAAATCCCTCTGCTCAACACTATTTACCGGATTACCAAAAAAGTGTTAGCGATGTTTGCGGCTGAAGAAAAAACAGCCAAACGCGAGGTAGTATACGTGGAGTACCCCAAAGAGGGAGTCTGGGTACCTGCCTATGTCACTAACAAGGTCGGGGATATATATGTATTGTTCGTTCCCACCTCCCCCAATCCTACTTCCGGCTTCACCGTGATGGTCCACCAATCGAAGGTGATCAAATCAGAGATGAGCATAGAACAAGCCGCAAGTTTCGTCATCAGCATCGGCGCCGATTATCCGTTATCGCAAGAAGCGACGAAACTGCAGGAAAGGCCTTAAGTTAGAGCTTCATATAGCGTAGGCGATTGGCATTGCTCACCACCGTCACCGAGGACATTGCCATGGCGGCACCGGCAATCATCGGATTGAGCAAGACTCCGAAAAAGGGATAGAGCAAACCTACCGCCACCGGGATGGCCGAGACGTTGTAGATAAACGCCCCCACTAGGTTCTGTTTGATATTGCGCACCGCCGCCCGAGACAGCTTCATGGCTTCCGGCACTTTGATTAGCGACCCTTGCATGATCACTATATCACCGCTCTCAATGGCAATGTCGGTACCGGTACCAATCGCAAACCCCACGTTCGCCTGTGCCAGAGCGGGTGCATCGTTGATGCCGTCACCGACCATCCCGACGATCTCGCCGCGTCCCTGAAGCTCACGCACCACCTTGGCTTTGTCTTCCGGCAGCACCTGGGCCTGAACCTCGTCGACTCCCGCCTCGCGGGCGATGGCGCGGGCGGTTTTCTCGGTATCGCCGGTCACCATCCAGACTTTCACCCCCAAGGTTTTGAGCCGGCGGATGGCCTCTTTGGAGTCGGCTTTGATGGTATCGGCCACCGCGATGATCCCCGCAGCCTTCTTGTCCACCACCAGGATCATCGGAGTCTGACCCCGCTCGGCATATGTATCCAGGCGCTGAATGACGGGGCCGCAATCGATACCCTCCGATTCCATCAGCGCCAGATTGCCGAACAACACTTTCTGACCGTCCAGCTTGGCCCGTACCCCTTTACCGGTCACTGTCTCGAAGCCGGTAACCGGAAGCAAAGCATGACCACGCATCTCAGCTTCGCGCAAAATTGCACCGGCCAACGGGTGCTCGGAACCGGCCTCGACGCTGGCCGCCAGTTGCAGCACCAGATCCTCGGTCCAGCCTGGCATTGCTTCCACAGCCGTCACTTTGGGCTTGCCCTCGGTCACGGTTCCAGTTTTGTCGAGCACCACTGTAGTCAACTGGCCAGCGATCTGGAGCGCCTCACCGTTGCGGATCAGGATACCACCTTGAGCGCTCCGACCTACTGCTACCATGATGGAAATCGGGGTTGCCAACCCCAGGGCACAGGGGCAGGCGATCACCAGCACAGTCATGGAAGTCACAAAGGCATAACCGAGCTCAGGTTCAGGACCAAAGGTCCACCAGACCAAGAAAGCAAACGCTGCAATCCCAACCACCGTCGGCACAAACACCGCCGAGACCTGATCCACCAGCCGGGCGATCTCTGGCTTGCTGCCCTGAGCCCGGCGCACCGCTTCGATAATGTGGGCCAAAACCGTATCCCTGCCGATACGGGTTGCCTTCATCAGAAAGCTGCCAATTAAGTTTACCGTCCCGCCGATCACTTCATCACCTACGGTTTTTTCCACCGGAATGGATTCACCGGTCAGCATGGATTCGTCGATGCTAGAATGCCCCTCGATGATGACTCCGTCCACCGGGATCTTCTCGCCTGGACGGACACGGATGATCTCCCCCACCCCTACCTGCTCAATCGGAATGTCAATTTCCTTACTGTTACGAATCACCCGGGCAGTTCTAGGTTGCAGGCCGATCAGTTTGCGGATCGCCGCCGAAGCTTTGCCGCGCGCGCGCATCTCTAGCGCTCCCCCTAAAGTCACGAAAGCGATGATGATTACCGCCGCCTCGAAATAGGGATAGGTAGCCTCGCGCGGCAATACATCGGCGAAATCGATCACGATGGTGGAATACAACCACGCCGCACCGGTTCCTAAGGCAATCAAGGTGTCCATGTTGGCAGCGCCGCCACGCAATGCTTTGAGCGCTCCGCTGAAGAAATGACCACCGGCATAGTACATGACTCCAAACGTTACCAACGCTATGATCGACCACACATTACTGCCTTCCAGGGTGCCGATCCTAGGCCATACATCTAGCCACTCACCGACCATCAGCGGAATACCCCAGGCCGCCGCCACCGCAGACTTACGCAGTAAAATCCGGTAACGTTCTTCCTCTATCCGCTCTTGGGCTTCCAGATCCTCGAAGCTCTCCATCACCGCCGCATCGTAACCGACTTCCTGTAGCGCCGACCGCAACAGGTCGGGGTCCACCTTCCCTTCAACGAGGGCGGAATGATCGGCAAAGTTGACGTTGACCGCCTTGACCCCAACCACACTTTTGAGCGCGTTTTCTACCGTCTTGACACAACCTGCACACCGCATGCCAATAATGGACAAGCGGATGCTATTCTCTCCATCCGCATGCGCTGACTGATCGACTGCTACTGCCATCGTCAAATCCCCTTTAATCTTCAAACTGTGAATTGAAACTAGTCGATTTTCACGTAAACCCGGAGGTAAATCAAACCTTAAATTAATTCGTCAACAGACAGCGCTCGCACCGCTCAAGCAAAGCGGCCGAACTGCGCACCCGGCCACGCCGGATCCAAGAGCGGATGGGCTTTTCAGCGGCGTTGGCCCCATCGACGACTTCGAATTTCCCGTGCAACATCCCCATCCAGCAGCTCCAAGGAATCGGGCCGGGCGCTTGAGGAGTAAATTCGATCATCTGAGTACCAGGTTTGAGCTCGATTTCCAGGTTCAACTTTGGCACCAAAATTACCCGATTACAGCCAGTCAGTTCTTTCCCCTCGATGATCCATTTCACCGGCACCCCGCGCCTTAGCACAAAATGGTTAGGCTCATAGCCACTTGCTAGAACCTGCATGTGGACGACTTGTTCGGCTTGCTTTTCCTCCGCTCCGCTCGTCTTTGGAATCGAGTCAGGAACATCGGCCCGCTGAAGCAAAGTATTGAAGTCGTAGCCAGTGCCGGTCATGGCCAAGCCGCGATTGAGCATAATCAGCCCTAGACTGATCACGAGCAATCCAGAAGCGTTGAGGATCTTATGGGTTATGCGGTGAGATACGAGACTTGCCAGGAAGCCAAACCCAAACATCAGTGGCAAGGTCCCGATGCCGAAAATAAACAGCAACTTAGCCCCTTCAAGGGCATCCCCGGTGCCGGCTGCCATCACATACATCGCCTGCAATGGGCCGCAGGCGATCATCAGGCCGTTGAGCAGACCGATGACGAAGGGTTGGGTGGTGCGATGGGTCTCCTTGCACACGAACCGGGACAAAAAGCGCGGCGTGGGAAAACCCACGCGGACCACGGAAAACACGTGCAGCATATTGAAGCCATAGAGGATGAGAAATCCCCCTGCCAAAATGGCGGCGATGCCCCGCAGAGTGGGCGTGAAGCTGACGATCGCCCCGAGCAGCCCGAAACCGGCTCCCAGCAAGGTATAAGACAACAGCTTTCCCAATGCATATTGGAGGTGGAGCCAATAGGTTTGGATTCCTTGCTGGGCGCCTTTAGCAGTGTAACTGAGGACGAACCCACCGCACATGCCCACACAATGAAATCCCGCAATCAAGCCAACCACCAACACTGCCCAATAGCTGAGTTGAACGTTGAGATCGGGCAATGGCAAACGATCGACGAAACGGGAGCCTCCATACAGGATGAGCAAAATCCCGACAATCCCAAGCAGGAGCCCTAACGCTCGGTTGAACAGTTCCTTGCGTTGGGTAGCGCGGTCGATCAGGGCACAGTGGTAGCCTTTGCTTTCCACTATGGCAAAGATTTCCGCCAAGGAGGCCTGGGCTGGATCAAAGGTAACCTGAACCACCTGAGAAGCAAAGTTGGACCGGATTTTATCCACACCGGAAAGCTTGCCGAGCGCCAGTTCGATGACTTTTTCACAACTGGTGCAGTGCATGCCCTCGGCGCGGAAGGTTACTTGACGCATAGCCATGGGCAAATCTTTAGTGAATTGCTATATTAGACGCGCAGGCGTCGACAAAGTCCCTTCAACCCCAAAATTATATAGAGCATAATCCACCGCAGATGTGGCATATTGTCGCATCTGCAGTTGGTCGTCAAACACGCTTGAGGTACTTAGTGCTAGCTTTTGAAAAACTTAAGCAGGCTATCCAAGAACGCTTTGATTTTGTCGAGCAGGGTTTCCTTACCGAAACCTGCTACCTTAAATCCCTGTTCCACAATGGTCTGTTTCAGGACCTCCAGATCCACCATGCTTTCGTTATAGTCTATTTCGACGCACTTAGCTTGGTGATCCGCCTTCACTTCGACCACCCCTTCTTTCTCCATCAAGGCATCATGGATCAGGTTTTCACAAGCATCGCATTTCATACCACTGACCGATAATGTCACTTTAGCCATGCGGACTCCTCCTCTTGACCACCCCCGTGAACAGCTGTTTGAATTGCTTTTTCAGCTGCCCCTTGTCGTTTACACTTAAAAATACTACCAAACTTAACATCATCGTAAAAAACGTCACTGCCGACAGGTTCACCCACCTCCTTTGTCATCGAGCAAACCACTATCCATCAGACGCATCGCCTCATAGCTTCTGCCATGGAACATCATGTCAGCGAACTCCTCACCCTGCCCCAAGCGGGGGGGGTCGCTGCCACCCAATACGATAAAATGGGGACGAGAAAGAATACAAACCCAATTTGCTTTCAACCGCCTTAAATGAACACTCTGTCATGCGACATCAAAAAGCTGCTTAAAAAACTGGAAGTACTCGATGACTATGACGTAGAACGTCTGGTAATCGAGCATCTGCAGAGAAACCTAAACACCCTGGATGAACTGCAACAATCCTATCAGCGTCATTATTTAACTATCATTCAGACCCTACTCCAACAATTAGCCAAGCTACCCACGCTACGGCACGAGGCGGTCCAAAAGCGCGTGGCGTTTCTCGAAAAGTTAGTCGCTCAGTCACCCTCCCTGAGCGATCTGGAAACCTTGCAACGTGGACTTGAGGAATTGCAAGCCCTGCTCGGTCCGCTACCCACCCTCGCTCCAGCTGAGCAAATCATCGGCGACCTACCTGTAGGTCTTCACCTTCCGCCGCGGCTGGAATCAGCCACGCGTGGCAAGGCAACCATAACCGAGAAGATCCAATCGATCCAGCGGAACAACGACCACTTCGCTGGCGCGGTGGAGAGAATCCTTAAGATGATCGAAAAACTTAAGTCAGGCACGCCACTGGACTCGATCCAGCACGATCTAAAAGAACAGGCCCAGCAGCTGATGCAAGGGCAGCGCCAACTGGCGCTGCAATTGACTCAGATCCAACAGCAACTGGCCAGCGCTCAGGCTCAAAATGAACGCTTAAGCCAAGAATTGCAGCACGCCCGCACCTTGAGCTTGACCGATGAATTGACCGGACTGCCCAACCGGCGCGGGTTTCTGCAACGAGTGGAGGAAGAAATCGGCCGCGTACAACGCCATCCCTCGCCCTTGACTTTGGCGATCCTCGATATCGACCATTTCAAACAGATCAATGACCGGTATGGCCATGCGATTGGCGATGCAGTCCTGCGCGCGTATGCCCAGCACCTGCAGTCGGTCTTCCGCCGCCATGATCATGTGGCCCGTTTCGGTGGCGAGGAATTCATCCTCTTACTCCCCAGCACGAATATAGATGGGGCGGTCAAGGCCTTGACCAAGATCTGCACACGCATAGGGTCTCATCCCATTCAGACCGAAGCTGGCGCAGTCTCCCTACCCCCCTTTTCGGCCGGAGTCACCAGCTATCACCCAAAAGAATCCATCGCTGATTTCATCGAACGCGCTGACCAAGCTCTCTATCGCGCCAAACAGAATGGGCGTAACCGGATCGAAACGGCTGATTAGGTCGAGCGGCGCTGAAACGGAAGCTGGCCGTGAAGCCGGGATAAATCCGTCTCCAGGCGCTTGAGCTGGATTCTGCATCTAAAAAAACAGCCACCGGCAGCGATGACGAGCAAGGCAAACGTCCCGAGGGATAAATAAACCAGGGTCTCCAACCGGCTGAATCGCTCCAGCAGGGCAACATCCGGCACTGCCTCAGGCTGAGATAAAGGGGTTACCGCTACCATAGATTGACTGACAAAAGAAGGGCGTTGACTGCCTCCCCCTGCTAACAAGCCGATATCTTCTTTGATCGATTGGATCAACTCCAAATCTTGGAGCCCAGCCCGACCCATCCGGATACGATCCTCCAGCGCAGCTAGCTTTACGCTCAAAGTCTCAGTGACGGCTTTGCCGAGCTGCTGCTTCAGGTGGGTCAACTCTTGGCTGAGTTGCTCAACCTCGCTGGTTCCAACACCGGCATCTGCTGCCTTGGGTGTGACCGATCGGATATGCCACCACTGGAACAAAGATGGTTGCTTAAAATACAGCAGCCCTGCCAGCCACACCAGCAAGAAAATGGTCAATCCAGCCATCAACCGCCTAACAAAGCGGCACTGCTCCTCGACTTCCAGACGGGCAAGAAACAACGCGTCCGATTGGCTGGCAGAATCGGTTTGCGTGATGATTTGTTGTTCCATCCAGCCCCCCTTCGATTTTACGCTGCATTCCCGAAGAATGGGTCAATATGCCAAATCAATCGGCACCGGTCAACTTTGGGCCCGAGCTTCCCGCATCAACCGTTTCATCTCCCTGACCGCCTCAGTCAAGCCGGTGAATACCGCTCGGGCGACGATGGCATGACCGATGTTGAGCTCCGCGATTTCCGGAATGCGGGCGATGGCCTCGACGTTGTGATAGTGGATACCGTGGCCAGCGTTGACCCTAAGCCCCAGGCGGTCTCCCAACTTGGCCGCAGTCTGAAGCTTGGTCAGTTCCCGTTGCTGCTCGCTCCCACGGGTATCGGCATAGCGCCCGGTATGCAGCTCGATCACCGGCGCACCGGCCTGGTGTGCCGCTTCGACCTGAGCCTCATCCGGGTCGATGAACAGCGATACTTCGATGCCACAAGCCGCTAACTTCTGGCAGGCTTCCTTTACCCGATCGAACTGGCCAACCACGTCCATTCCCCCCTCAGTGGTCAATTCGGTGCGTTTTTCCGGCACCAAACAGCAGGCATCGGGGCGAATCTCACAGGCGATGGCAATCATCTCATCGGTGACCGCCATTTCCAGGTTCAAACGGGTGTGGATCAATTCACGCAGCAGGCGTATATCGCGATCCTGGATGTGGCGGCGGTCTTCGCGCAGATGGGCGGTGACACTGTCCGCACCGGCTCCTTCCGCAATGAGGGCGGCTTGAACCGGCTCGGGAAAGGGTGTCCCGCGCACCTGACGCAGGGTGGCAATGTGGTCGATGTTGACCCCCAACAGAATCGGTCTACAGCGCATAGTTTTTTAGATTCCTACGAAACAGCATGCGGCTTTTCAGCGTCCGCCCCTCCAACCGATAATCGATCAACTGACGCAGCAGCCGCTTGGCTTCCCGCCGCACCATGGGCGATTCCAGTCGCTCCTGCTGGAGCGCGAGCAGAGTTTGGCCGTGCAACCAACCCCGGTTATCCAAGGCCGGGCCGCGTTCGGGATCGTAACGATAACAGGCCGCAGGGTCGATCCCTGCCCCATATTCTACCTCATGATCCAAAATCAGACCGTAACCGATCTCTCCTAGGAAACGCACTTCAAACCGCCTAAGGCAGCTTTCAAGATCGTGAGCTTGAGACAGATCAGACAAAGCCCGTAGATATTCAGCATACAGCTTAGGGTGAGGATCATGCCGTTTGAGCAAGCGGCAGAGCAACTCGTTCAGGTAGAAACCGCAATACAAGGCGATACCAGTCAAAGAGAGCATGGGTTGCAAGGCTTCAGCGGCGGTCAAGGTTCCCAACTCGCCCCTGCCCCGCCAGCAGATCAACAGCTGCTGAAAAGGCTGCAGTGATCCTCTCCCTCCCCCTTTGGTCCGACGCCCCCCTTTGGCAAGCAGGGCAAGCTTGCCTAGATCGTGGGTGAAGACCTCAAGCCAAAGGCTGGTCTCGCGCCAAGGACGGCGGTGCAGGATGAAACCCTCGTGCCATTCCTCCCTCACGGATTAATCGGCATAACCCAATTGTTTGAGCAAACGCTCGTCGTCAGACCAGTCTTTTTTGATCTTGACCCAAAGATTGAGATAGACGTGACGGCCAAGCAACTCCTCCAGTTCCAGACGCGCCTTTTGGCCTACTTTTTTCAGCAATGCACCTTGCTTGCCGATGACGATCCGTTTCTGCCCCAGCCGCTCCACCCAGATGACGGCGTGAATCCGGATGAGATTCCCCTCTTCTTTAAATACCTCGGTCTCCACCGTCAGTTGATGGGGCACCTCGTCACCCAGGTAATAAAACAGTTTCTCGCGGATAATCTCGGCGGCGAAAAAGCGCTGCGGCTTATCGGTCAAATGATCTTCGGGGTAGATCGGCAGCCCCTCTGGGAGGCGCTCGATAATGGACCGCTCCAGCCTATCCAGATTGATGCCTCGCAATCCTGAAATGGGAACGATCTCGACAACCGGATAGCGTTCGTTGGCTTCGGCGATCAAAGGCAGTAAAGTTTTCTTGTCTTGGATCTGATCCACTTTGTTGATTGCCAGGATCGCTGGAACATTCACTTCCAACAGCTTTTCGAATACCAGGCGGTCGTCGCTGCGAAATCCTTTGCCGTCGATCAGCCACACAGCCACATCCACGCCAACCAAAGCGCTGCTTGCAGCTTTATTCAAATAGCGATTCAAAGCCCGAGAACCGGTCTGGTGAATGCCCGGGGTATCCACATACAGGATCTGAGCTGCATCGGTGGTCTTGATCCCCAGAATCCGATGGCGGGTAGTTTGAGGTTTGCGCGAAACGATGCTGAGTTTTTGCCCCAGAAGCTGATTGAGCAACGTGGACTTGCCCACATTAGGGCGGCCAATCAAAGCGACATAGCCGGTTTTCATAAAGCTTTGCCGAACACTTCGGATAATTTTTCCAGCACCGCCGCTGCAGCTCCTTGTTCGGCGCGCTTGCGCGAAGGACCTTTGCCCAAACCCGGCTCAGGCAGGAGCTCTACGTAACACGCCACTTCAAAAATTTGCTCGTGAGGAGCGCCACGCTGGGCAATCAACTCATAACGGGGAAGGGGCAGGCTGCGGGATTGGACAAACTCCTGCAGGCGGGTTTTGGGATCTTTTCGATGCTCCCCTGTCTCCAAGGCAGCAAGCCTTGACTCAAACAGACCCAGAACCCACCGCCGGCAGGCTTCGATCCCCTGGTCTTCCAACAAGGCACCGATGATAGCCTCGAAAGCGTCGGAAAGAATGGAATCCCGGCGGAAACCACCGCTTTTCAATTCCCCCGGGCCCAAAACCAGCTGCTCTCCAAGCTGCAACTCGTGGGCCAAAGCGGCCAAGGAGGTCTGATTGACCAGGATGGCACGCATCCGGCTCAATTCGCCTTCCTTAGCGCTTGGAAAACGATGAAACAATTCATGTGCGATGATAAACCCCAGCACTGCATCCCCCAAGAATTCCAGACGCTCATTGTTGCGGATGCCTGCACTGCGATGGGTAAGCGCCTCCTTTAGCAACTCGAGATCTTGAAGGCTGAAGCCGAGTCGCTTACATAGCGATTTTAAATCGCCGGTCAAGCCCCACCTGTTTCGATCTTGTCATTGAAATAAATGATCACGCTCAAATTGCCGACAATCGGCTTTTCAACCGCATAAGTCACTTCCACCGTTGCTACTGCGCCTTTTTTGACGATGCGAATGTCCTCTGGTTGCACATTTTCGACCATATTGATATCCAGCCGCTTGATCAGCAGACTGCGGATTTCATACGGGGATTGTTGCGCCAGTTCCGGGGTTTTCTTGAGCGACTCCAAGGAGCTGACGACTTTGAAATGCTCCAGGTAGATGGGCAAGATCTTCAAAGTCAGCAGAGTGAAAAAGGCAATCAGGCCAAGGACTAACACCAGTCCGATCAAGGTCATGCCAGATTGACGCAGAGAGTAGTTCATAGCCTCCTCAATGTAACATCGTACCGATGCGGTCGAAAACGACCCTGAGATTGCTCGGCTCCCAGTGCATCCAGATCAAAAACGCCTTGCCTACCAGGTTTTTTTCCGGGACAGGTCCCCAGTAACGGCTGTCATTGCTATTGTCGCGGTTGTCGCCCATGACGAAGTAATATCCCTTGGGTACCACGAACTCACCCTCTACCGAAGGCTGACCCTCCATGATCAGGATCTGATGCCTTACCTTGCCCAGCGCCTCTTCATACATCATAGCTCCGTTGTAGCGTTGATTCTGCCCGACACCGACATAAGGACCGAGGGGCTTTAGCGGCACCGGATCACCATTGATGTAGAGTCTTTTATTATAGTAAGCGATTCGATCCCCGGGCAGGCCGACTATCCGTTTGATATAGTCCACCGAAGGGTCGTTGGGATAACGGAAGACGACGATGTCGCCTCGTTCAGGTTCACTGATATCCGCCACTTTGGCATGGATGACCGGCAGGCGAATACCATAGAGGAATTTATTGACCAGGATGAAATCCCCCACCAGTAGGGACGGCATCATCGATCCGGAAGGAATCCTAAATGGCTCCACTAAAAAGGAGCGCAGCAGCAGAACGATGAGCAGGATAGGGAAAAAAGAATGGGCATACTCGACCAGTAAAGGCTCCTTCGCCTCGCCGGCCTTGCGAAACCACAGCAGCCACCCACCCCATATCCCCCCGGATACCAAAGTACCGAGCAGGAGAAAAAACTCGAAGTCGAAATCCATAAGCTATCCTTTTGTTATCCGGATTCCTGACCGACTTTAAGCACGGCCAAGAAGGCTTCTTGAGGAATTTCCACTTTGCCGACCTGCTTCATGCGCTTTTTACCCGCCTTCTGCTTTTCCAGCAATTTCTTCTTGCGGGTAATGTCCCCGCCGTAACATTTGGCGGTCACATTCTTGCGCAGCGCTTTGACTGTGGAACGGGCGATGATCTTGGAACCGATGGCCGCTTGAATGGCTACCTCAAACATTTGCCTAGGAATCAATTCCTGCATTTTTTCCACCAATTCGCGGCCGCGAGCCTGGGCCATATCCTTATGCACGATCAACGACAAGGCATCTACCCGTTCGCCATTGATGAGAATGTCGAGCTTGACCAGGGGGGCTGCCTGAAAACGCTTGAACTCGTAATCAAACGAGGCAAAACCACGGCTGACTGACTTGAGCCGATCGAAGAAATCCAACACCACCTCGCTCAAAGGCAGTTCGAAGGTCAAAGCAACCTGGCTGCCCAAAAATTGGAGGTTCTTCTGTACCCCCCGCTTCTCGATGCACAACCCGATCACGCCGCCCAAATATTCCTGAGGGGCCAAAATATTGGCCTCGATGATCGGTTCACGGACTGCTTCGATCTGGTTGGAGGGCGGCAGCTCGGCAGGGTTGTCCACTGCGATGACTTCCCCTTCCGTCGTCAAGACCTCATACACTACGGTAGGGGCGGTGGAGATCAAATCCAACTCATACTCGCGCTCGAGCCGCTCCTGCACTATTTCCATATGGAGCATCCCGAGAAAACCGCAGCGGAAACCGAACCCCAACGCCGTGGAAGTCTCCGGCTCGAACTGCAGGGCTGCGTCGTTCAGGCGCAGCTTGTACAGGGCCTCGCGAAGATTCTCGTACTCTTCGGAACTGACCGGATAGAGACCTGCGAACACCTTAGGCTGCACTTTTTGGAATCCCGGCAGAGGTTGGCTGCAGGGATGGTCAGCAGAGGTAATCGTGTCGCCCACCGGCGCCCCAAAGATATCTTTGATCCCGGCCACCAAAAACCCCACTTCCCCAGCGTGGAGCGATTCCTTGGTTTGACGCTTAGGGGTGAATACGCCGACCTGATCCACCTGATAGGTCTTGCCGGTAGACATCACGGTGATGCGCTGGCGTTTGGACAAGGTGCCGTTGACCACTCGCACCAGCGATACCACACCCAAATAATTGTCGAACCAGGAGTCGATGATCAAAGCCTGCAGAGGCGCATCCACGTCCCCGGTTGGCGGCGGGATCTTGGCGATGATCTGCTCCAGGACCTGTTTTACTCCCAGTCCAGTCTTGGCACTGATCTCAAGCGCCTCATCCGCCGGAATGCCGATGATCTCTTCGATCTCGTGCTTGACCCCCTCTGGGTCAGCTGCGGGCAAATCCACCTTATTGAGCACCGGCACCACTTCGAGCCCCTGTTCGATCGCAGTATAACAATTGGCGACGGTCTGGGCCTCTACCCCCTGGGCGGCGTCCACTACCAAAAGCGCCCCCTCACAGGCAGCCAGCGAGCGCGACACCTCATAAGAGAAATCCACGTGACCTGGGGTATCGATGAAGTTGAGCTGGTAGATTTCACCGTTCTCGGCTGCATAGTTCAGCATTACACTCTGGGCCTTGATGGTAATTCCACGCTCGCGCTCGATATCCATCGAATCGAGCACCTGTTCGGTCATCTCCCTGTCCTCGAGGCCGCCGCAGATCTGAATGAAGCGGTCGGCCAAGGTCGATTTGCCATGATCGATATGGGCAATGATGGAAAAGTTTCGAATGTGGCTCAAGTCGGTCACGGTCGATCCGGTTCCTTATTATCCTTGCTGAGTCTGAAGGCCAGAAACAGGGAATCTTCACCCCGCCTCACCAAAACCGCCACCGGCTTGTCCTGGGGCAGGAGGGCCAGCTGGCGCTCAAGGTCTGCTACATCATGGATCGGTGTTTTACCCAGTCGCAAGAGTAGGTCTCCTGCGCGAATACCGGCTTCGCGCGCAGGTCCTGCCAACGCTTGACGTACAACCACGCCTTCCTTGACCCCGAAACGCCTGCGCTCCTCCGCAGACAGATCCGCAACCACCAGTCCTAAGGATTTCACTTTAACCGCATCGGGCCCTAATTGACCTCCCGGCTGCTCTTCCCCTTTTTCCTCTGGAAGCTGACCGATCTTCACCTGGCGGGGGAGCGTGCGACCTTCCCTAAGCACCTGGATCGGTACGACCTTACCCACTGGAGTGACCCCAACCAGAGGTGGCAACATCGAGGAAGCTTCAATCGGATGACCATCGTACTCCACGATTATGTCACCCACCTGCAAACCAGCCTGAGATGCTGGGCTGTTTGGCAATACCTTGGCAATCAACGCCCCGTAAGGGCGATTCATGCCGAAGGATTCAGCCAGCTCCCGGGTCACATCTTGAATCTGTACCCCGAGCCAGCCGCGGATGACTTTGCCCTGAGTCTTGAGCTGATCGACCACCTCGAGGGCGATATCGATCGGGATCGCAAACGACAGCCCCATGAAACCACCGGTGCGGCTGTAGATCTGGGAGTTGACCCCGACCACCTCGCCGTCCAGGTTGAACAGGGGACCACCGGAATTACCCGGGTTGATCGCCACGTCGGTCTGGATGAACGGGACGTAATTGTCCCCTGGCAGGCTTCTGCCCTTGGCGCTCACGATGCCGGCGGTGACGGAGTGGTCAAAACCGAATGGTGAACCGATGGCCACCACCCACTCACCCACTTTCAGGTCTTTCGATGACCCGGTCCTGACCACCGGCAGGTCCTGCGCTTCCACTTTCAACAGGGCCAGATCACTGCGGATATCAGACCCTATCAGCTTGGCGCTCAACTCACGCCGGTCCTGCAGGCGTACGAAAATCTCGCTAGCATTCTGCACCACATGATGGTTGGTGATGATGTAACCATCCGCGGAGATGATAAAACCGGACCCTAGCGAACGGGTTTCCTGCGGCACTCCCTGCTGGCCAAAAAAGTGTTTGAACAGCTCTTCCAGTGGCGAGCCCTCTGGGATATCCATCCCTTCCGGCAATTGCGTCACTTCTTCCGGCTCGACCTTTTTGGTGGTGCTGATGTTGACCACTGCCTGACCTGTCTTTTCCACCAGTTCCGTGAAATCCGGCAGGCTACCGGCAAAGGCGCTCCAGCTCAGGAGCCACAGGCACCACAACCACCAAGTTATTACGTAACGATTCTGTCTCATCGGCTTCCATCACGTGTATTAAAATTAAATCCCCTCTAGGCAAACCAAAGCGGGCCAGGGCCCGCCGGTAGTGTCACAAAAGCTTAAAGATTTACCAAAAGATGCGACTTTATTGGAACGTCGAATCGGCCTCAGCTTCACGCACACCATCACCGATCAAACGAGCGGTTTCAGGCGGAACGTCCCCCAATACCGTAATCAGATAACCATTGATGCGGCGATTGTATACGTTGACTGCACCCAATCGCCGATTAGCCGAGTCCAACTCTGAACCGTCGTCCTGCTGCTTGATATAGACAGAAACCGAAGCTAACCCGTCGGTAACGAGAATATGGTCGACTGGCGCTGAATCCGCAGGGTCTTTGCGGCGACTACGTTTGACCTCAGTGAACCCCTGCGGCAATTGCATCAGTCGCCAGCGCTGATCGGCCGGTACTTCCATGCGGTCGAGCACCTTCCAGTGTTCAGATCCTCCACCTGGCATAGATTCTGAAGCTGCTGTCTGTTTGCCAGCACCTCCCACAATCAACTCGGTGACCACGAAAGCCTCGAGCACGTTATCTTCCCGATCCAACAATTCGAGCTGGAGCGGCAGCTTGCTCTCCGTATCAATCCAGAGGCGGCGGCCATAGCGATAAGCATCCAAAGGCTCGATCACAATTTCCTGGGCCGAGCGCTCGGCCACATGACCCCGCCGCCCCAGCGCGAGGCGATAAAATTTGGCCTGCTGAATCCATTGCGTCGGCCATTCCCTGAACAAAGAGCGGGATGGGTCGCGGAATTCCACCACTATGGTACGCCGTTCGGGAAAATAACAAGTTACCTTATTTGCCTCCCGCACCACTTCACGCAATGGTTCATTGAGGGCTTGGAGACGTTCGCGCACCACGCCGTCCCTGACACTATGCACCAGGCGCAAGATTTGGATCCGATTATCACGACTGTAGGCGAGCGTGGCCTGGTAATCTAGGCGCTGCATGGCATCAGCCATCCCACGCAGCCAGTCGGTAGGATCCTGAGGCTCGGTCTCGACGGCCAGCGCCAACACACTCCAACAAGCAAGCAACCAGCTCAATGCCCAGCGTAAATTGGCATGCCCCATCTCAACGCCCACCATGGCTGACGATACGGGCATAACCTAGCATGTGCTGTGGGCCAGTCAAATACAGACTGTCTTCACTGTGAACCAACAGATAATAATCTTCCAACTGGGAATAGCCAGAAGCCTTCTGGCTCAGCCTTTCCCCGCCAGAGTGCAGCGTAGGTTTGGCAACCACCATCTGCGGCGCGGAATCGGGTGAATTGAAAACTACCCGCTTACTGGCTACGACTACCAGCATAGCGACAACCGCGGCCATGGCCAGCGGCATGGTCCAACGACTGAAGTTGAGCCGCTTAAAGTTAAACACCCATCGACCTTGCCGGGATAAATCCGAAGACACCAACACCACCTCATCGGCGAGGGCGACCCTAACCCGTTCGAGGAAATCCGGATGCGGCTGAATCCCTCCGCCCGCTTTCAGGGCTTGGCGAATGGTCTGATAACCATACCATTTCGCTAACAGGTCCGAATCTCGATAGATTTGTTCCAACAAACCGATAGCCTCGTTGGGCTCCAATTCATCATCCAAGAGCAAAGATAATTTCCAATTTACATCATCCTGCATGAGCCGGCGCCTCTCGTCATTTTTCTGCAGATGGTTCAAGTTTTTTCACATCCTTTTTTTTATTGCGCATTCCAGCGCGCAAGGTCCTTAATTGTTGATCGATCGCCTCGCGTGCCCGGAAAATACGCGACCTGACCGTACCAACAGGGCAATTCATAGCTTCGGCGATCTCCTCGTAACTCAACCCTTCGAACTCGCGCAAAGTGATCGCGGTACGCAACTCCTCCGGCAGATCCTCAATTGCTTGCCGCACTGCTTCGGCGACCTCCTCACTCAAAAGGATACCCTCTGGCGTCTCTTGGTCTTTTAGACGGATCGCCGTCTCGAATTGTTCCGCCGTCTCCAGCTCGATTTCCGAGTCGGATGGGCGCCGCGCACGGGCGGCGATATGATTTTTGGCAGTATTGATGGCAATCCGGTAGATCCACGTATAAAAGGCGCTCTCTCCCCGGAAATTGGGCAGCGCCCGGTAGGCTTTGATAAACGCTTCCTGGGCGACGTCTAGGGCTTCCGATGGATCTTTGATGTAGCGAGTAATCAGTTGGATGATTTTAGACTGGTATTTGAGCACCAACAGGTCAAATGCTTTTTTGTCGCCCTGTTTCACCCGCTGGACCAGTTCTTGGTCGACCTGAACCGCCGACCGGCTTTCTCCTCTCAATACCACTTCTCCGTGACTTGACGATGATCGGGCTTGCGCCGTCATGACGAACACCATACTGAACCGCCCAAGCTTTTGGGCCGTCGAATTAATTGTTCCATTATCCTCGTTTCCACTACCCCATTCAACGCGCTCCGATTGGCATCGACCCATACCTTCTGCTATAAAGCTGCAATGCAAAACCACCTCTCTTACGATGTCCTCATCATCGGCAGCGGCGCTGCAGGTTTGGGAGTGGCACTGCGCATCGCCGACATCGCCAAAGTAGCCGTGGTTTCCAAAACCGAGCTTGCCGAATGCAGCACCTTCTATGCGCAAGGCGGCATTTCGGCAGTGCTCGACGCCCACGACTCGATCGAATCCCACATCCAGGACACCCTCACCGCCGGGGCAGGTCTGTGCGATCCAGACATCGTTCAGCTCGTGGTCTCCCAAGGTAAAGACTGCATTCAATGGCTGTTGGACAAGGGAGTAGCCTTTACCGAAGTGGAATTGGAAGACGGCCGCAGACAGCTGCATCTTACCCGCGAGGGAGGTCACAGCCACCGCCGGGTCGTGCATGCAGCCGATGCTACCGGTAAGGCAATAGAGACCTCGCTCTTGAGCCATGCCCGCACCCACCCGAATATCGATCTATTCGAATACCACAACGCCATCGACCTGATCACTGCCGCCAAACTCAGGCGCTCTCCGCAACGGGTGCTGGGAGCCTACGTGCTTGACCGCACGGCCCACCAGGTCAAGGTATTTAACGCTCGAGCAGTGGTATTGGCCACCGGTGGGGCAGCCAAGGTATATCTTTATACCAGCAACCCTGACACTGCCACAGGTGACGGCATCGCCATGGCCTGGCGCGCTGGCTGCCGGATCGCCAATATGGAATTCATGCAGTTTCATCCCACCTGCCTCTATCACCCTCAGGCGCGATCTTTTCTTATTTCAGAGGCTTTGCGGGGGGAAGGTGCAAAGTTGCTGCTGCCCAATGGAGAAGTGTTCATGCACCGCTTCGATGTGCGTGCAGAGCTTGCCCCGCGCGACCTCGTCGCCCGCGCTATCGACTATGAAATCAAACGCTTAGGGATAGATTGCGTCTATCTGGACATTTCCCACAGAAGCGCCGACTTCATCCAAAGCCATTTCCCTACCATTTATGCGCGGTGTCTGGAATTAGGCTTCGATATCACGCGCGAACCGATTCCAGTGGTCCCCGCCGCACACTACACTTGTGGCGGTATTCTCACCGATGCTCACGGGCGCACCGATATTCCTGGATTATATGCGGTGGGGGAGACCGCCTGCACGGGGCTTCACGGCGCCAATCGCATGGCCAGCAACTCGCTTCTCGAATGCTTGGTATTTGCCAACCAAGTAGCCCAAGACTTGTCCCAAAGGCTCGAGGAATTTCCGCTGCCTTCCTCCCTGCCGCCTTGGGATGAATCCCAAGTCACCGACTCCGACGAGGAGGTGGTAGTCAGCCACAACTGGGACGAAATCCGCCGCTTCATGTGGGACTACGTAGGCATCGTGCGCACTGACAAGCGCCTTGAGCGGGCCCTGCGGAGGATAGATCTATTGAAACAGGAAATCGCCGAGTATTACGGCAACTTCCGGGTGACCAGCGATCTTTTGGAACTTAGAAACCTCATCATCGCCGCCGAGTTGATCGTCAGAAGCGCCATGCGGCGCAAGGAAAGCCGTGGCCTCCACTATACCTTAGACCATCCCACCACGCATCCACCACCGGCTCAGAACACGATCCTAGACCCCAAGCGGCCACCGGACTAGGCAGCCGCAAAGCGCGCTATATCCACCGGGTAGCGTTTGGCTCCCCAGTTCCCAGGCACGCCCTCAAATACTCCAGCAAGCTTGGTCCCGCAGCGCCTGCAACTGCCGTCTGCGGTCAAATTCCAGGCCGAAATCACATACCGATCCCGCCCGATGAGAAGCTGCCCGCACTGATGGCACCAAGTACTGTTTCCTTCTGGATAATGGACGTTGCCCGTATAAACGTGACGCAAACCGTTCTTCAAAGCGATCTCCCGCGCCCGGATCAGGGTGGAAAGAGGTGTTGGCGGCTTGTCCATCATCTTCCAATCGGGATGGAAGGCAGTAAAGTGGTGGGGAACGTCTGGTCCGAGCTTTTCCACTACCCATCGGGTCATGGCGTCGATTTCCTCGTCCGAGTCGTTTTCCCCAGGGATCAACAAGGTGGTGATCTCCAACCACAGCTTGGTTTCATGCTTGAGGTATTCCAAAGTCTCCAAAACCGGTTTGAGGCGGCCGCCGCAGATTTTATGGTAGAAATCCTCGCTGAACGCCTTCAGATCCACGTTGGCGGCATCGATGTGTTGGTAAAACTCCCGGCGCGGCTCTGGACAAACATAACCGGCAGTGACCGCCACCGACTTGATCCCCAGTTCCCGACAAGCCTTAGCAGTATCGACTACATATTCGTGGAAGATCACCGGATCGTTATAGGTATAAGCTACACTCTTTAAGCCCAAAGCTTTTGCAGCCCTGGCGATGGCATCGGGCGATGCTTCCACGGTTAGGGTCTCGAATTCCCGGGATTTGCTGATATCCCAGTTCTGGCAGAACTTGCAAGCCAGATTACAACCGGCGGTTCCGAAAGACAAAATCGGCGTTCCAGGAAGGAAGTGGTACAAAGGCTTCTTTTCAATCGGATCAATCGCAAATCCACTCGCCCGCCCGTAAGCGGTCAGGATGATTTGACCATTTTGACAAGCACGGACGAAACACAGTCCCCGCTGCCCCCGGTGTAATTTACACAAGCGCGGGCACAGGTCGCACTGGATTCTGTCATCGGGCAATTGGTGCCAGTACTTGGTCGGGACGGTGTCTTTGGCGAGCATTGCGGCGGTCACCGGTATTTCCTCATTGAATTTAGGCTTGCTGGCTCATATATAGACTCAGTTAGCCAGTCTCAATTCCCCTGCCAGGAGGTTTGCCATGACATCGGTGCGTTATCCGGCGGTCGCCGGCACGTTTTATCCCGACGATCCCGTGGAGCTAGGCGAGATGGTGCGTCAATTTCTGGCTGCCAGCAAAGCACAGGGGGCCGTCCCGAAAGCCGTCATCGTCCCCCATTCCGGCTATATCTATTCCGGACCGGTGGCGGCAGAAGCCTTCCGCTTGCTGACCCCCGCCAAAGACAAAATCAAGCAGGTGATCCTTTTGGGACCGGCGCACCGAGTCGCCTTCCGGGGGCTGGCGCTATCTAGCGCGGATTCCTTCATCACTCCGCTGGGAAGCGTAGCCGTGGACCATCAGGCTGTCGCGCAAATCGCTGACCTGCCTTGCGTGCAGCAGTTCGACGCTGCGCATGAACAGGAGTGCAGCCTGGAAGTCCAGCTGCCATTCCTACAAGCAGTCCTGGAAGACTTCAAAGTGGTGCCCATCATCGTCGGCACGGCCAAGCCCGAGGAAGTGGCCGGGATTCTGGAACGCTTGTGGGGGGGACCGGAAACCTTGATCCTGATCAGCTCGGATCTTAGCCGTCAGCTCGATGCACAGACGGCAAGACGCCTGGATACAGCCACCTCCGAGGCGATTGAAGACCTGGACCCAACCAGACTCACCTCCAAGTCCGCGTGTGGTTGGATTGCCGTGGCAGGCCTTTTGCTCGCCGCCCGCAAGCACGGGCTCAAAGCGAAAACCGTGGACCTTCGCAATTCAGGCGATACCGCCGGCCCGAAGGATCAAGTGGTGGGGTATGGCGCCTATGTCTTGTGCTGACGGCGGCCTGTCAACAGCGCCTTGAAGCGGCGGCCTTGAGTCCCTGGGCGATCTCAAAGGTGCGCTGCCAAGCCCACAAGGTCACGTCATTGAGCTGAAAACCACCGCATAATCCGAGCCTGCTCGGGCGTTAACCGTGCGCGCAACCGCCGGTAGGTAGGGCTTTGGCAGCATGGGTGATCAGCTGCCAGGCCTTGAGGGTGAACTGGAACTTGCGGTTTCCAGCTGGGGTGGCTGATAACAGGTAGGCGCCGATGGGCTTCGGCAAGACCACAAGTCCCTATATGGACGGCCGATCCCGTTTGTACTCCCAAGACTCAAGCCCGTCCGTATAGATGGATCCAGCGTTTGATCCGGTCGCGGTGCTGGGGCTGAAGCTGCTCCCAGGAAAAGCGCCAACGCCAGTTGCCCTGAGTAGTGCCAGGGGTATTCATGCGATGGCCCCGTCCCAACCCGAGCACATCCTGCATCGGCACCACCGCCAGCGCCGCGACCGAGGCCATCGCCGCGCGCATCAGTGCCCATGGCATGGCCTCCCGAGGTTGGCCCAGGTACTCATACACATAAGCCTGGCGGCTGACCTCCAGGGACTCAAACCAGGCCAGCGTAGTATCGTTATCGTGGGTGCCGGTATAGATGACGTTGTCGGCGTCATGGTTATGCGGCAAATAGAGATTGCGAGGTCCACCGTCGAAGGCGAACTGCAGCACCAGCATGCCGGGAAGGCTGAATTTCTTGCGCAGCGCCTCCACCTCCGGAGTGATGGTGCCAAGGTTCTCGGCCACCAGCGGCAACTGGCCGAATTTTGCATGGATCGCCTCGAGCAAGGCCGCTCCGGGGACCTGCGCCCAGCGGCCATGAACCGCAGTTTCGGACTCGGCAGGGATTTCCCAGCAGGCCTCGAAGCCGCGGAAGTGGTCGATGCGCACCCAGTCGAACAGTTCCAGCTGGGTGTGCATTCTCTCGATCCACCAGGAAAATCCATCCCGCTGCATTGTCTCCCAGGCGTAATACGGATTGCCCCAGCGCTGGCCGGTAGCGGAGAAATAATCCGGCGGCACTCCGGTCACTACGATCGGCAGCCCTTCCTTGTCCAGACGAAAATAATCGCGCTTGGCCCAGACGTCGGCGCTGTCGGCCGCCACAAAGATAGGCATATCGCCAAATAGCAGCACCCCATGCTGATGGGCATGGCGGCGCAACTCCTTCCATTGCTGGAAAAACACGAATTGCTCAAACCGGATCTGGTCGATTTCATGCCGAAACCTTAGCCGGATTCTGGCCAAGCTCTCGGCATCGCGGTGGCGATACTTAAGTGGCCATTCCCACCATGGCCGGTCATGGAAACAGCGCCTGAGCACCATGAACAAGGCATAGTCTTCCAACCAGTAGGCGTGGAAACGAACGAACTTTTCGAATTCTTCGACCAGTTTTCCATCTTCGGCCGCCAGGAATGCCTGGTAAGCGCTGTTGAGCAGGGCCAGTCGATCCCCTGCCGTGATCTTGGCGTTTTCGAGCCGCTCCGGCGCCAGCCAGCCACGCTCGGCCAGCCATTCCAAATTGATCAGCAGGGGATTGCCGGCATGGGCTGACAGGCATTGATAAGGCGATCTATCAGCGTGGGTCGGGCCCAGCGGCAACACCTGCCAGACGGACAGGCCGCAAGCGGCCAAAAATTCCACGAACCGAAAGGCATCTTTCCCCAGATCACCGCTCTCTCCCGCGCCTGGAAGTGAAGTGATGTGCAGTAAAACCCCTGCCCGTCGTCGCTCCAAGACGCTGTTATCCACCGCTGCCGGCATAAAATTCAGCGGGCGAAGTGAATCTTCTGGCCGAGCATATCCGGGGTGACGGTTACGATCCCTCCGGGGCTGACGTCAAAGCGCTTCTTGTCCTCCTCCAGGTCATAACCGATCTTCATTCCTTGCGGGATTATACATCCCCGGTCGATGATCGCACACCGGATCTTGGCGTATCTGCCGATGTTGGCATCGGGCAGAATCACCGAATGCTCGACCAAGGCCCACGAATTGACCCTCACGTTGGTGGACAGGATAGAATGGCGCACGGTGGCACCTGAAATGATCACCCCGTCGCAGACCATGGAGTCGAACGCCTGCCCAACCCGATCGTGGGCTTTGTCCTCAAACACGAACTTAGCCGGTGGCAGATGCCTTTGATAGGTCCAGATGGGCCAGTCCTGATCGTACAGGTTGAGTTCCGGATCAACCCCGATCAGCTCCATGTTGGCGGCCCAATAGGCATCGATGGTCCCCACATCGCGCCAGTAGCTTTGGACCCCGGTTTGCATGTTCAGGAAAGGATAGGCGAACACGCGGTACTTTTTGATCACCTCGGGGATGATGTCCTTGCCGAAATCGTGATTCGATTTGGGGTTGTCGGCATCCTTGATCAACTGCTCGTATAGGAACTTGGCGTTGAAGACATAGATGCCCATGGAGGCCAGGGCCACCTCCGGCCGCCCTGGAATACTGGGTGGCCGGTCGGATTTTTCAATGAAGTCGCTGACCCGGCTGTTGCTGTCCACGTGCATCACCCCGAAGGCGCTCGCGTCCTTGACCGGCACCTCAACGCAGCCGATGGTCAGGTCAGCTTGATTTTCCACGTGATAAGCCAGCAAGTACCCATAGTCCATCTTATAAACATGATCACCGGCCAGGATCAGAACATATTCAGGCTCGTAGAAACGCAGAATGTCCAAATTCTGATAGACCGCATCGGCGGTGCCCAGATACCAACTCTCATTGAGCCGCTGCTGGGCCGGCAAAAGATCGATGAACTCGCCGAGCTCGCCGCGCAGGAACCCCCATCCTTTGTACAGGTGGCGGATCAGGGAATCGGCCTTGTACTGGGTGAGCACGGCGATGCGGCGGATACCGGAGTTCAGGCAGTTGGAGAGGGTAAAATCGATGATGCGGTATTTGCCCCCGAAATGGACCGCCGGTTTGGCGCGCCATTCAGTCAGTTTTCTAAGGCGGCTGCCACGGCCCCCGGCGAGAATCAAAGCCACGGTTTTGCGGGTCAGGTCGCTGACGAAACGCTGTGGGTGATCGTATTCGGACATGATAATCTCCTTGGCCTGGCGTAATTTGCTACTATAGCAGGCAAAAACGAATTCATTATCAAGGCATCGGTAAAGTGAACTCAAGCATTTCTTCTGACCCAACGCTGACGCTGGAACCAGCGCTGGCAATGATCGTCCAGGCGCGCCACCACGATCCTTTCTCGGTCTTGGGGCGCCACCACGAATCGGGCGACGACATCGTGCGGGTATTTCTGCCCGGCGCTCAGCAAGTGCAAATCGAGCACGGTCCGAGGTTGACCCGGATCGAGGGTACCGATCTATTCCAAGGATCGATCAAAGGCTTAGACCTTCCTCTCCACTACGCCCTGCTATGGACCGATGCGCAAGGGCACCAGCATCGCACTGTCGACCCGTATTCTTTCGCTCCTCAGATCCCCGACTTTGACCTCTACCTGTTCAATACTGGCAAACACTGGCACATCTACCGAATCCTGGGCGCTCATCCACGCACCGTGGACGGCATCGACGGTACTCTATTTGCAGTATGGGCTCCGAATGCCGAGCGGGTCAGTGTGATCGGCGATTTCAACCGCTGGGATGGACGCTGCCATCCGATGCGCTGCCGCCATACTTCCGGCGTTTGGGAGTTGTTCATCCCGGGGCTGGGAGAAGGCACCCTGTATAAATTCGAGATCCGCAATCGTCAAAGCGGTGCGGTCTTCACCAAGACCGACCCTTACGGCCGTTTTTTCGAGCTTAGGCCCAACACTGCCGCTATCGTCATCGGCGATGGCAAATACACCTGGCGTGACCAGGACTGGATGAAAAAACGCCAACAGTGGGATTGGCAGCATAAGCCGGTTTCGATCTACGAAGTACACCTAGGTTCCTGGCGGCGCAAACCGGATGGAAGTTTTTTGAGCTACCGCGAACTGGCCGAACAACTGGTAGCCTACGTTAAGCAGCAAGGTTTCACCCACCTCGAACTTTTGCCAATCACCGAACACCCCCTGGATGCCTCGTGGGGGTATCAGACTACCGGTTATTACGCCCCCACCAGCCGCTTTGGCTGCCCCGACGACTTTCGCTGGTTCGTGGATCACTGTCACCAGCACGGCATCGGGGTGATCCTCGACTGGGTCCCGGCGCATTTCCCCAAAGATGCCTGGGCCTTGGCCTGGTTCGACGGGATGCCGCTCTACGAACACGCCGACCCACGCCGCAGCGAACACCGCGACTGGGGCACCTTGATCTACGATTATGGCCGCTACGAGGTGAAGAACTTTCTCCTCGGCAGCGCTATGTACTGGCTGGAGGAATTCCACATCGATGGACTGCGGGTGGATGCGGTCGCCTCCATGTTGTACCTGGATTACTCACGCCAACCGGGAGACTGGGTTCCCAACAAATACGGCGGCAACGAGAATCTGGAAGCGATCGACTTCCTGCGCGAGCTCAACAGCATCACCCAACAGCAGCATCCAGGCAGCATCGTGATCGCTGAGGAATCCACCGCCTGGCCGCAGGTCACCCGCCCGCCGTGGGTCGGCGGCCTGGGATTTGCGATGAAGTGGAACATGGGCTGGATGCACGACAGCCTGCTCTACTTTGCCAAAGATCCGGTTTTCCGCAAATACCACCACGACCAGCTCACCTTTGGCCTGCTTTACATTTTCACCGAGAATTTCGTGCTCCCCTTCTCTCACGACGAAGTGGTCCACGGCAAGGGTTCGATGCTCGGCAAGATGCCGGGGGACGAATGGCAACGGTTCGCCAACCTGCGCCTGCTTTATACTTATATGTTCACCTATCCAGGCAAAAAGCTTTTATTTATGGGCAACGAATTCGGCCAAGTCCCGGAGTGGAACTTCGCTCAGGAATTGGAATGGTTCGTCCTTCAGTATCCTTACCACCGCGGAATCCAGAGTCTGGTCGCCGACCTCAATCGGCTTTACACTAGCCGTGTGGAGCTTCACTGCTACGATTTTGGGCCCCAGGGCTTCGAATGGATCGACTGCCACGACTCCCTCCAGTCCACATTGAGCTACTTGCGCAAAAGCGACGACGATTTCTTGGTCGTTGCGATCAATTTCACCCCGGTACCGCGCCACGATTATAGGCTGGGAGTGCCCGAAGCGGGTGGCTATCAGGAGATCTTCAACTCCGATTCCCAATTTTACGGCGGCAGCAATATCGGCAACGGCTGGACCTTGGCCGAACCTCTCCCTTGGATGGGACGCCCCTATTCCATCAGCATTACGCTGCCGCCATTGGCAGGGGTGATCTTCTGTCGCCAACTTAAAGAAGAACCGGTATCCGAAGAGCCGCTGCCTTGAAGATTTTGTTCCTGGTCAGCGAGCTGTATCCGCTCATCAAAACCGGCGGGCTCGCCGATGTGGCTGGCAGCCTCCCTCTAGCCTTACGGGAACTGGGCCAGGACGTACGCGTGCTCCTCCCCGCCTACCCTCAGGCCAAAGCTCAATGCCAAGGTCTGGTCCCAGTAGCAGAATTGCGCCTGTTAAACCGTTCCGCCACCCTATTGGAAACGACCCTGCCCGGAACTGACATTCCCCTATGGCTGCTGGATGCTCCGCATTGGTATGACCGCCCTGACAATCCCTATCTAAGATCAGACGGAATCCCCTGGCCCGACAACGCCGAACGCTTCGGCGCCCTGTGCTGGGCCAGTTTCCATCTCGCTTTGAATCGAGTTGGTCTCAACTGGCAACCGGATATCGTCCATTGCAACGACTGGCAGACCGGCCTCGTACCGGCGCTCTTATCCCTGGAGGCCCCCCGCCCAGCGACGGTGTTCACCATCCACAACCTGGCCTATCAAGGAGTTTTCCCGGCGCAGGTTTACTCCCAACTCCAGCTCCCCAAAGCCTTGTGGCATCTGGATGGGCTAGAGTTCCACGGCCAACTGTCCTTCATCAAAGGCGGTCTGATGTATGCCGACCGGATCAACACCGTCAGCCCCACTTATGCCAAGGAAATCCAGACGCCGGCTTTCGGTTGCGGCCTGGAAGGGGTACTGCGGGCGCGCAGCCAGCGATTGTCCGGGATCCTGAATGGGATTGATACCGCCAAATGGAACCCGGCCACCGATCCGTGGATTCCACAAACCTATGACTTAAAATCGCTCCAACGCAAACAAGCAAACAAGTTCGCCCTGCAGCGCAGGTTTGATTTTCCTGCCCAAGCCGAAATCCCCCTTTTAGCCTTCATCGGCCGGCTGGTACCCCAAAAAGGGATCGATTTGATCCTCCAGTCATTGTCCAGCCTGATCCGTTACCCGCTCCAGTTTATCTTCCTCGGCAGCGGCGATGGTGACTTAGAGCATGGTCTGTTGTACTGGTCACGCCGCCACCCTAACCAGGTGGCAGTCCATCTCGGCTATGACGAGCCCTTGGCGCATCTGGTTGAGGCCGGCGCAGATATTTTTTTGATGCCGTCGCGGTTTGAACCCTGCGGACTCAACCAGATGTACAGCCAGCACTATGGCACCGTGCCGATTGTCCATCGCACCGGCGGACTGGCGGATACAGTGGTGGATGCCACCCCGGATCAACTAGCCAGTCAAGCTGCTACCGGCGTCAGCTTCGAGCATCCGGTCGCTGGCGCTTTCCAAGAAGCAGTCAAGCGGGTTTGGCTCCTGTACAGCCAGCCGCAACGCTGGCGGAAGCTGCAACAGGCTGGCATGATTCGGGACTTCTCTTGGCACCGCAGTGCCGCCGAATACTGCTGGCTTTACCAGCAAGCCCTATCCGACCGCGAGACCGGCCAACCTGTCTCTTCAGGTAAAGCCTGACCAACTTCAAGAGCCTGGTGGGTTTCCAGGGGCTGCGGCAGCGGGATTGGCTTGGTATAATGAGCGCTCATCGATTTAACCGAGGAGAAACCTAAATGCCCGAGATCAATGTTCCGATTTTCAAGACGGGGGAAGCGACCGTTTTCGCCAGCCAGGATCAAGGGACCGACGCGATGCCGGAGGTGGTTCTGGGCGCGGTCAATGGCCCGGTGGGGACCGCTTTCGCCACCCTGATGGGGCAAACCGCAGGTCACACCCGCCTGTTCGCCATCCGCGCTTGCAATCAGCAGGTCAAGCCAGCCACCCTGATGGTGCCCAAGGTGACCATGAAGTCGAGCAAATACATCTCGCTGTTTTTCGGCGTGCTGCAATCGGCCGTTGCCGATGCGGTGCTGGACAGCGTCATCGAGGGTGTCATCCCCAAAGCATGGGTCAACGACATCTGCCTAATCGTCAACGTGTGGTTGGATCCCTCCTGTGCCGCCCAGGACAATCCGGACAAGAAAGATCTTTACCGCACCAACTACGAGGCGACCAAGCTGGCGATCAAACGCGCTTTAAACGACGAACCCTCGATCGAGGAACTGATCGCCAACCGGCATAAAATCCACCACGAAATGTACGATCCGGTCACCGGCAAATCCAAGTGGGAGTAAGGACCAAGCACCCCTCAAATCAGGATGAATATCCCATGCATAGCGTTACTTTGATCCCTGGCGACGGCATCGGCCCAGAAATCACGCAAGCCGCCGTGCAAGCCATCGAGGCCTCTGGCGTAGCGATCGATTGGGATAGGCAACTGGCAGGTATGGCGGCGATAGAACAAGGCAAACCGCCTTTGCCTGAGGCTACGCTTGCCTCGCTGCGCCGTACCCGGGTCGCTTTAAAAGGCCCGCTGACTACCCCCGTAGGAGGGGGTTTTCGCAGCGTCAACGTAGCCCTGCGTCAGGAGTTTGACCTGTTCGCCAACGTCCGCCCGGCCATGTCTTTTGCCGGAACCCAGGCCCCTTACCGCGACGTCAACCTAGTGATCGTGCGCGAGAACACCGAAGGTCTATATGCAGGCATAGAACACTTCATCAACGCTGAAGGCCAGCCCATCGCCGCCGAAAGCATCGCTGTGGTCACCAGAAGCGGCTGTGAGCGCGTCATCGATTACGCCTTCCGCTATGCCCACCAACACCAGCGGCGGAAAGTGACGGTAGTGCATAAAGCCAACATCCTCAAATGCACCTCGGGGCTGTTTCTGGAAGTCGGGCGCGGAGTGGCACAAAGATATCCGGAAATCCAGCTCGAAGAGCGCATCGTCGATGCCTGCGCCATGCAGATGGTAATGCACCCCAACCAATTCGACGTGCTGGTCACCACCAATCTGTTCGGCGACATCCTCTCGGACCTGGCTGCAGGTCTGGTGGGCGGTCTGGGATTGGTCGCTGGCGCCAACATCGGCCGCGATGCCGCGATGTTCGAGCCAGTCCACGGCAGCGCCCCGGACATCGCCGGCCGTGGCATCGCCAACCCCACAGCTATGCTCATGGCTGGCGTGATGATGCTCGACCACTTAGGCGAACCGGCGGCCGCGCGCCGGATCGAGCAAGCAGTACGCGCGGTGATCCAGGAAGGCACTCACCTGACCCCAGACCTGAAACCAGGCTCTGCCTGCACCACCCAGGAAATGACCGCAGCGATCTTGGCAAAGATCCGACTCTCGGATTAATCCGAGAGCTTTGAAAGAAGCTGCCTAAAGTCTTCCGCTGGGCAGATCCTTATGTCAATATCTTGACTGAAAGTCGACCAGAGGGAAAATCATGGGAGCTTTTACTCATTTCAACCCCGAAGCCACTGACTATGACGGGCGCAATGCCCTGGCATTGGGGCAGGCTTCAAAACTGGCTTATGCCCAAGCGGACAAAGTCCTTGAAACCTTGGATCAGTGGGGATTTGCCGAGGTCAGATGGTTAGACCAGGGCGGCACCCAGGGATTTTTAGCCAGTAACGATCGGATGCTGCTCATCGCCTTTCGAGGCACCCAGCCGGAACAATTACAGGATATCCTCGCCGACATCGACCTCGCCCTCACCCCCGGCCCGGTCGGCCAGGTACACACCGGCTTTAGGCGTGCCCTGGATCAGGTATGGCCGGACTTGCAGAACCAGTTCGACGGACTCTACCAGGGCCAGCCGGTGTGGCTCACCGGCCATAGTCTAGGCGCAGCCCTGGCTACCCTGGCCACCGCTCGCTTGGTGTTTCATCCAGGTGACCAGGTTCGGGTTCAGGGACTTTACACCTACGGCTCCCCCCGGGTCGGCGACGATGTCTTCGCGAGAGAATTCAACCGAACCTGCTGGGGTTTCACCTTTCGCTTCCGCAACCACAACGACGTGGTCACTCGAGTGCCGCTGCCGGGGATATTCCACCTGCGCTACCGCCATGTCGGCAGGCTCTGTTACTTCGATGCCGGCGGCGATTTGCGCTTTAAGATGACCTCTTTGGAGCAGCTTTTGGACCTTCTTCGTGGCCGGCTCGAAGATCTGGGAAAACCCGGCACCGATGGCATGAAGGACCATGCCATCGACGCCTATTTGGAAAGGCTGAAACGCAACTTGGAAGTTACCCGCGCAAAGTAAGGCGGGAGGTTAAGCCCTGCCCCTTTGTCAAAAAATTTTACAATGGCCGAAACTCAAAGCACCACGATCAAACTGGTGCCGGAAACCTCTACCGGCTTGCGCCACTCGGCTGAGATCCGTTCGGCGCAGGCGCGCGCTTGCTCAGGATCGTCGAAATAAGCGGTGATCATGCCGGCAACTTCGTAAGCATAACCTTGAAACGAACGGATCAGGTCTTGGATACGGCGATTCATGGTCAAAATCCTCCTCAGTAACAAGCGGATTTAAGTTTTTATTTGCATTCTTTGTGCCATTCAAAGGAAAATTTATTAAATCAATAAATTGAATAATCCTCATCACGGCCGTTGTTCAGAAGCGACTATTTTCGTCAAAAAAGCTGACAAATTTCAACACTCCAATTTTCGGCCCAGGGTCGATGGGTGAAAAGCCCGCTGCTCTTCGCCCGAAATCATCACCCGACAACTAATAAGACGTACCTCGATGCCGGTATAATCTCGATCATGTTCCAAGCTCGCGACTTTATCCTCACCGAGGAAGGGCTGGCCTTCGCCGTCACCTTGAACGGCATCGAAGAGGGGCGCGTCATCGCCTGCCTGCGTTACGTCCAAGACCCCCACGGGCCCTGGCGCAAAGTAAACACAAACGAAGCTGAAGCGATTCTGAATAGCCGCCACCCCCGTTATCTCCATTACTCACCGCGGCGCGATGCCCTAGTCCAAGCCGTGCCAGTAGAGGCCATCGCCATCCACCTAAAACCCCGCCCGCGCCTGCAGGAATTGCTGGCTCAAACCTCACCACCCCCCCTCCTTGCTCGCCTCAAATACCTGGTTGCCCTGTTTAAAGCCCAGGGACTTGCCAGCGAGCACCTGGGGATCACCGGTTCCCTGTTACTGGGGCAATACACTAAACGATCCGATCTTGATCTAGTGGTTTACGGGCGCACCGCGTTCGCGCTTGCCCGCCTGTGCGTACGCCAAGCAATCGCCCGCGGCCATCTGCAGGAATTGGATGCAGCCTTGTGGCAGGAAAGCTATCAGCGCCGCGGCTGCGCCCTGAGCTTCGCCGAATACCTGTGGCACGAACGGCGCAAACACAACAAGGGAGCCATCGCCGGGACCAAATTCGACCTGATCCTGGCAGAAGAAGCAAGCCTTGACCCTGACTTTAGAGTTTGGCGTAAAACCGGCCGCACGACTATCCGCGCCCAGGTCCTCGATGCGGAGGAGGCTTTTGCCACCCCAGCCCGCTACCGGCTTGACCATCCCGACATCCGCATCGGTTTGAGTTTCTCCGCCACTTATGCAGGCCAGGCTGAAACGGGGGAATGGGTGGAAATCTCAGGCCATTTGGAACAGGCCGAAGACGGCGAGCGACGAGTCGTGGTCGGCTCCAGCCGCGAGGCGCCAGGGGAATATATCAAAGTCATTCAGCCATAGAGGTGCGCACCATGCTAGCAAAACTCTCCAGCCTGTACCCTCCATTTCTCACCTTGTGGCAAGAAGGGCCCGATGCTAAGGCGGTCCGACCTCGAGCCGATGGGGTCATCGATCCTGCCACCGCCGAAGCCCTAGAGGTGGAGGCGCTGTTCGACGCCGTCAACAATACTTACACCCTGATCGGCCAGGCCACTTTATATCGCTCCTTGCTCTGCCCGCTGACCGAAGGCGAGCTGATCCGTGCCAAGCAAGCAGCGCTGCGTGAACTTAACTCTGATCGCGCGCTGCGGGAAGGTTTGGAACAACTGATCGCCGATGCTGCCCGTCCCGATTGCGAGGCTGAATTTTACAAGCTGCTTTATTGCTTCTTCCTAGGGGCGATAGGGACACCGGTCAGTCCAAGGGAAGTTAAAGGCTTCGGTTATGAGGCGTATCTCAACGGCACCCGTTTTGTGCTAGACATGGTCGAACAGGCGCGTAAGCTCCCTGCCCCTAAGTCCCCTTATCTCAAGGAACTGATCGAAACTCTGACCGGCTTTGCCGCCACCCGCAGTTATGCCTTGATGCAGGGACCGGTCTATCGAACTGAAAAGCGCCTGCTCACGCGCCAGGAGAAAGGCTTCTTGCCGGCGATCCGGTTCCGTCCGTCTTTGTTCAAGCCGGGACTGATCGCCGCCGGGATTGGAGGACTGGTGCTGGCGTGGGCGGCCTTACCGCAGCTTCTGAATCTGGCGCGTCCAGCTATAGGGCTTCTGTGGTTGTTTCTGCTTCCCTTGGGTGTCGCTTATCCACCCATAGTGGGCAGCTTCGACCGGGATCGTTTCATTTACCCCTTGCGCAAGCTCTTCCGGGAAGCGCTTGAGGTTCAGAAGGTCTTGGAAACCCTAGGCTACTTGGACGAGCTGCTGAGTTTCTTGCGCTTTGCCGAAGATTTCGGCCACCCTACTTGCCTGCCTGAAATCCTCGCCGACGGTTATCACCGTTTTACCGCCAGCGAGCTTTGCAACCCGATCCTTGGCAAAGGCAATCCCCATTACGTTCCCAACCCCATCGAACTGGATACCCACCGGCTTACCTTCATCACCGGCCCCAATAGCGGAGGCAAGACCGCCCTCTGCAAAACTCTGGCCCAATCCCAGCTGCTGGCTCAAATCGGCTGCTTTGTTCCGGCCCGGGAAGCTCGCCTGACGGTGGCCGATCGCATCTTTTACCAGGTACCGGAAGTTAGCCACTTGACCGACCGGGAAGGGCGATTTGCTACCGAACTCAAGCACACCAAACGGATCTTCCTGGCTGCTACCCCTCAAAGCCTGGTAGTCTTGGACGAATTGGCCGAGGGCACCACTTACGAGGAGCGCCTGCAGATTTCCTATGACATCATGCAAGGCTTCCACAAAAAAGGCTGCACCACTTTGCTCGTTACCCACAATCACGAATTGGTGGACAGGTTCAACCAGGCAGGAATCGGTCAGGCCAAGCAAGTGGAATTCGTCGGTGACCATCCGACTTATCGCCTCATCGATGGGATTTCCCGGATCAGCCACGCCGATCGGGTGGCCCGCGAGGTGGGCTTCTCCAAAGAAGATATCGAACGTTACTTGAAAGAGGAAAAGTCATGACCCATCCAGCCGAACTGTTCAAGCTCATCAGCTGCGGCGTCTATGTCATCGGGGTAACCGACGGGACCCAGTACAACGCCTTCACTGCCGCCTGGGTGACACAGGTCTCCTTCCAACCGTTGCTTGTGGCCCTGAGCATCAACCCCCACCACCGCTCCTATGCCATGCTCAAGGCCGGCGAAAGCTTCACCGTCAATGTGCTGGGCAGGGAGCAACTGGAACTGGCACGTCACTTCGCCGCCCCCCTTGCGGACAAGCTGGCCAGGTTTCCCTGGCGCCCGGGCAAGACCGGCGCGCCGATCCTGTCGCAGGCGCTGGCTTATCTGGAATGCCGCCTGGAGGAGAATTACCCAGCCGGCAACCATCGGTTGATCCTGGGGCGCGCCGTGGGAGGCGCATTGCTCAACCCGGGCGAGCCTTTGCTGTACCGCGATACCGGCGATATGGACGGGGCCAGCCGCTTGTTTCCGGACGATTTTTAATGGACAGCCCGCTGCGGCATCCCGGTCAAACCCGGCTATCATAAATTGCGCCAGGTGCTCCGCCGGCTACAGCTTCCCTATGCTCTGGCCACCCACAGCCGCCGCCCCTATGCGGAAAAATGCCTGCGCCTGGCGGGCATCCGCGAGGATTCTCCCCTCCTCGTCACCCGCAGCGAGGTCAAAGCCGGCAAATCAGCCCCCGACGTCTTTCTGGAAGCAGCCAAACGCTTGGCTTGGCCGCCAGGCAACACCGCCCGCATCGGTCTCACTGCTCTGGCTCCATTCGGCGAATGTCAGGTGGCAACGTCGCTATTGGAAACACGTGATTCGGGGCGAAAGGGATTATCAACGTCATCTGGATTCCATTCATTTCAATCCCGTCAAACACGGTCAGGTTCGGTCGGCCAAGAATTGGCCGTATTCCCATTGCATCGTTAGGTCAGACGTGGCATCTACCCGGTCGACTGGGCGGCACCACCGGAGATCGTGGAATGTCGATGGGAATGATACAGGTCAGTGGGAATTGGGTAAAAAAGGCGGGCTATTCATACCCGCCTTTGTCACAGCGCTTATTGCTTCAGATGCGCGAGCACCTTCTCCAGGCTGTCTTTGGCATCGCCGAACAGCATGCGGGTGTTGTCGCGGAAGAACAGCGGGTTGTCCACCCCGGCGTAGCCGGTCGCCATGCTGCGCTTTAGGACGATGCAGGTCCCCGCCTTCCACACCTCGAGCACCGGCATTCCGGCGATGGGACTTTGGGGATCTTCTTCAGCCGCCGGGTTGACGATATCGTTGGCGCCGATCACCACCGCCACGTCGGTATCGGGAAAGTCCTCGTTGATCTCGTCCATCTCAAAGACGATGTCGTAAGGCACCTTAGCCTCGGCCAGGAGAACGTTCATGTGTCCGGGCATCCGGCCAGCCACCGGATGGATTCCGAAGCGTACGTTGACCCCTTTGCCGCGTAGGACTTTGACGATCTCGGCCACCACGTGCTGCGCCTGCGCCACCGCCATCCCGTAGCCAGGTACGATGACGACGTTTTTGGCCTCGGCGAGCAGGCTTGCGGTCTCTTCAGGGTCGACCGCCTGGACTTCGCCCGTCACCCCAGCTGTCGGCGCCCCGCCCTCGGTACCGAAACCGCCGGCGATGACGCTGATGAAGTTGCGGTTCATCGCTTTACACATGATGTAGGACAAGATGGCGCCCGAGGACCCCACCAGCGCGCCGGTGACGATCAGAAGGTCATTGGCGAGCATGAAACCGGTGGCCGAAGCCGCCCAGCCCGAGTAGCTGTTGAGCATGGAGATCACCACCGGCATGTCGGCGCCACCTATCGCCATCACCATGTGCACCCCGAAGGCGAACGCGATCAGGGTCATCAGGATCAGGGGGATCATCCCGAATCCGACGCTCTCCACGTTGAGGAACCACTTACCCAGCAGCACTGCCGCCACCAGCATCCCCAGATTGATCCAGTGGCGACCAGGGAGCAGCACCGGTTTGCCGGTGATTTTCCCACACAGCTTGCCGAAAGCAATGACTGAACCAGTAAAGGTCACCGCCCCGATCAGGACACCTAGGTAAATCTCCACCTCGTGGATGGTCTTTTCAGCTCCTTCGAAACTGGCAGTGGGGTCGATATAGTTGGCATAGCCGATCCAAACTGCCGCCAGCCCCACCAGGCTGTGCAGGATGGCCACCAATTCCGGCATCTGGGTCATCTGCACCCGGCGCGCCACGGTCACGCCGACCGCTCCACCGATGGCCATGGCCGAGATCACCAAACCATAGGTGGTTACCCGTTCCGACAGGATAGTCGCGAGGATTGCCAGGGTCATCCCGACGATGCCGTAGAGATTGCCTGGCCGGGCGGTCTCCGGATGACTCAAGCCCCTGAGGGCCAAAATGAACAAAATGGTCGCCGCAATATAAGAAACGATAATGACGCCTTCTGGCATGTCATACCCCCTTGTTATTGATGTTTCCTGAACATGCCGAGCATGCGTTGAGTCACCCAGAATCCGCCGAAGATGTTGACGCTGGCGATCAGCATCGCCACCCAAGCGAGGAGCTTCAGCATCACCCCTGGCGAGGAAATCTGAATCAAGGCCCCTAGGACGATGATGCCGGAAATGGCATTGGTCACGCTCATCAGCGGAGTATGCAGCGCTGGAGTGACGTTCCAGATCACCATGTAACCGACGAAACACGCCAGCACGAACACGGTGAAGTGGGACAAAAACTCAGGCGGCGCCACCGTCCCCAAGCCGTACAATCCCAACCCTGCCGCTGCCATGAGGGCGCCAGTGATCCATGCTGCAGGCAGTTTCCTCTTTGCCGGTTTTGCCTCGACCGGCGGTGCGGCCACCGCACCAGCGGATTTTTCCTCCTTGGACACCGGAATCGGCGGCGGCGGCCAGGTGATCTTGCCTTCCTTGACCACGGTGGCACCGCGGATGACCACGTCGTCCATATCGATATGAATGATGCCGTCTTTTTCCGGGCACAGATCCGCCAAAAGATGACGCAGGTTGGTGGCATACAACTGGCTGGCGGTGGTCGGCATCCGGCTCGGCAAGTCGGTGTAGCCGATGATGGTGGCGCCGTATTTTTTCACCACCTTGCCAGGTTCGGTCAACTCGCAGTTACCCCCCTGCTCGGCTGCTAAGTCGACGATCACGCTGCCCTCCTTCATGGATTCAACCATCCCGGTGGTGATCAGCTTGGGCGCGGGCTTGCCGGGAATCAGGGCGGTGGTGATGATGATGTCCACTTCCATGGCCTGGCGGGCGAACAGCTCCATCTCTTTGCGGATGAATTCTTCGCTCATCTCCTTGGCGTATCCCCCCACGCCAGCGCCGGTTTCGCCCTCCATCTCCACTTGCAAGAACTCTGCCCCTAGGCTTTCGACTTGATCGCGCACTTCAGGACGCACGTCGAAGGCGCGCACAATCGCTCCTAGGCTCACCGCCGCACCGATCGCTGCCAATCCTGCCACCCCGGCGCCGATGACCAGAATCTTGGCCGGCGGGATCTTGCCCGCGGCGGTCACCTGGCCGGTGAAGAAACTGCCGAAATGCTCGGCTGCCTCGATCACTGCCCGGTACCCGGCGCAGTTGGCCATGGAACTTAAGGCGTCCATCTTCTGGGCGCGCGAGAGCCGCGGGATGCAGTCCATGGCCAGGACCGTGGCCTTTTTGTCCGCAAACTTTTCCAACAACTCCGGATGCTGGGCCGGCCACAAGAAGCTGATCAGGTGTCCTCCTTCGCGCAAGAGATATACCTCCTCGCCGCAGAAGGGATGAGTCTGCGGCGGGCGGACTTTCAGGACGATGTCTGATTCCGCCCACAGACGGCGGGCATCTTGGATGATTTCCACCCCTGCTTCCCGGTAGGCGTCATCGGTGAAATTGGCCTCGGCTCCAGCCCCCGCCTCGACCGCCACCGTAAACCCGAGCTTGCGAAGCTGTTCGGCCACTTGAGGCGTGACTGCCACCCGGCGTTCACCCGCGTGGACCTCTTTGGGTACTCCAATTTTCATTGCCTTTTCTCTCCTCTATTTTTGGCTTGCTGTCGACCTCATCGGCGCCTTGCACCGACGATCGTCCGCCGCCATCCTAAGCAGATGGCCGGATGGGGTCAAGCGCCTATCTTTAATTAAGATGATTCGAATGCCGGCAGGGGCGAGCCTGTCAATTGACCTTAAAACTTCAAGAGAACGCAGGATTCATTGCCGAAGAAGAGCTGGAGGCCGCCAGCCCCTGTGTCTCCTTCACGAACAAGGACCTCACCCGTGCCACTGCCCGGCACATATCGGTGGAAAAATCCGGGATGGGGCCGGGAGGGAAAGGCTCGCCCAACCAAACCGCGCGCCGCTCAGCGATCATCCGCGCATGCACCCGAGCCAGATCCCGGGTGAGGCGCTTGGGAGCCAAATGCATTGCCAGGCGATAAAGGTAGGCACGCAGGTGATCTAAGCCCAAATCGCGCCAGCGCCGAGAGACTCGACCGAGGTCGAAAATATGCACCGGTTTTTCGGTAGCACAAGCTTCAGTCAACATGGAAACGCTGTCCCCGCTGACCACAATGTGATCGGCCAAGGCCAGATAAGCGTAATAAGGGTTTGCCTGACACTCCTGTGACCAGCGAAACAGATGGGCCGGGACGGTCACCTCAGTCGCGAATGCCTCTAAAATACCCACAGAGGTGCGGGCACTAGTGGTCACCAGGAGCGACCCCCCAAGCTTTCGAGCTAACTCGTCCACCTGTTTGGCCAGCGCACGCGCAGCACATCGGTCCAGCACATAGGGGCCGCTCGAACCGCCGATCATGACTGCAATATGAGGCCGCGGCAAGTGGGCCAGCTTGGGGCGCCAGAAGCTGGCTTCCCGAGCCAGGCGCGCCGGGGTAACTCGATGCAGGGTGGTGCTATTGTGGAGGACGTTGGGCCGGTGCGGCAGCCGGTACTGGGGGGTGGTGATGACCAGGTCGAAGCGATCCAGACGCTTCCAGGGCCGGCCGACATGAACCAGCCGCACCCGTTTTCCGGCTCTGGCGGCCTGCTTTTGGATCCAGAAACAGATGGGTTCATTGCGGGCGGAGGCGGAGACGATAAGATCCGGCCAAGGAGGCGCGAGGGGATCGGACTGCTGCGGCCGAATCCCGGCCAAGGAAGCTCGCAGCAACAAATAAGGCGCTCCTCGGCGATAAGCAAAGCGCTTGATCTCAAACGGCCAACCTAGAGCTTCGGCCAGCGCCAGCACCTGGGCGTTTTCACCGGCACGGTGATTGAACAGCACCCAGAGATGAGGTACGGTGGTAGCGGACGTTTCCTGACCGTGCCAGTTATTCAATATGAACCACATACCCCACTCCCATTCAGCTTAACGAAAACTATAGCAGACAAAAAGCAACAAATTGTATTTTTGATGCAAATCTACTACAGTTTATGACTTAAAACAAGCCGAATTAAAATAGCCCTCGGAACCCGATCACCCTCCGGATTGGCCTATGTATACTCTGTGGAAAAAAATCTCCCGCCATCTGCTCCTTGCCGCTGCCTTCCCGTTTCTTTCCAAACCGCGCCGGATTGCCTGGGAGCGCTATCTTCGTGGTATGGAGGAGGCGCGCAAGCTGGCTCTGTGCGATGCTGCGGTCGTCTCTTACGGCAAAAGCGGCCGCACCTGGCTGAGAGTGATGCTGTCGCGCTTCTATCAGACCAAACACCACCTGCCCAGCCGGCAGTTGTTGGGTTTTGACAACTTGCACCGTAAAAATCCGGCCATCCCCAGGCTGTTTTTTACCCACGACAACTATTTAAAGGACTACACCGGCCACATGGATTCCAAGCTGGATTATTACGGCCACAAGGTGGTGCTCCTGGTGCGTGATCCGCGCGATGTGGCCGTCTCGCAGTTTTTCCAATGGAAATTCAGGATGCGGGCGGGGAAAAAAGACCTCAACCAGTATCCGCCACATGGAGCAGAAATCAGCCTGTTTGATTTTGTAAGGAGCAAAACCTGTGGACTTCCCAAGATCATCGATTTTCTTAACCTGTGGGCACAGGAAATGTCCAAGCTGAACAAACTCCTCCTCGTCCGCTACGAAGACCTGCGCGCCGACACCGTCGGCCAACTCAAACAAATTACCGATTTTCTGGGCACCCCGGGGACGGAGGAGGAAATCCTAGACGCAGTCGCCTATGCCTCGGTGGAAAACATGCGCCAACTGGAGCAGGAAAAGAAATTCTGGCTCAGCGGCAGTCGCCTGGTCCCCAAGGACAAGTCCAACCCAGATTCCTACAAGGTGCGCCGAGCCAAAGTAGGAGGCTGGCGCGATTATTTTACCGAGGCCCAAGCCGCCATCATCGATGCCTTGGTCAACGAGCACTTAAATCCGGTCTTCGGATACACTGCACCTTCTAAAGAGGTAGCCAACCTATGAACGATTACTGCGTTTTTATCCATACCAACCACAAACAGTGGATCGGGGCTTTAGTGGCGCAATATTCAATGAAGCGCAACTCGGCTCATCCCCAGCGCTTCGACGTGCGCATCATCCATCACAAGGATTATCCCGTGTTTCAAGAGATGGAAGGCAAGCCTTTCCTACGCGACGGGGTAGAAAGGATCTGGCGCAACGAAGATCTCCAATCGTTCACCCCGCTTCGCTTTGCGCCGCCTCAGCTGATGGGTTATAAGGGGCGGGCGGTAGTGGTCGATCCCGATATCTTCGCCCTAGGCGACATATGGGAACTTTTGTCGCGCGACATGCAGGGCAACGCCATCCTGTGCCGCCGCCGCGCAGGTCCCAAATGGTGGCTGGACCGCTGCTACGCCTCCAGCGTGATGCTGCTCGACTGCGCCAAGCTCACCCACTGGCGCTTTAAGGAGCAGTTTCGGGCGATGTTCGAATTCAAGCTGGATTATATGGACTGGATCGGGCTGCGCACCGAGACCGCCCCGATCGGCTTATTGGAGCCTGAGTGGAACGATTTCGACCGCCTGACCCCAAGCACCAAGCTGCTGCACAACACCAGGCGCTTGACCCAACCTTGGAAAACGGGGCTGCCCATAGACTGGACGCCCAACGACCGCTTCCGCCTGTTCCCTCCCATCGGCTGGCTGATGCGCGCCCGCCGAAGGCTATTGGGTGATTACGCTCTGCTCGGCACTTACAAGCGCCATCCGGACCGCAACCAGGAGCGGTTTTTCTTCGGCCTGCTCAAGGAATGCCTGGAACAAGGCATAGTCACCAAAGAACTCCTGCGCGAAGAAATGCGGCAGAATCACATCCGCCACGACGCCCTCAAGGTGTTAGAGCAAACCCCACCGTTGGGACCGCCCGGCGACCCCTTCAACCTGGGCTGGGGCAAGCAGGCGGCTTGAGCTCCTCAAGCGGTAACGGCTGCCCGAACAGGTAGCCCTGCATGATGTCACACCCTAGGCTGCGCAACATGGTATATTGCTCCTGGGTTTCAACCCCTTCGGCAATCACCTTAAGCCCCAGATTATGGGCCAGGGCGATGATGCTTGAAACGGCAGCGCAATTTTGGGAATCCAAAGTCATGTCCTGGACAAAAGAACGGTCGATCTTGAGGGCAGCGACGGGCAAACGGGTCAAATAACTCAGCGAGGAGTAGCCGGTACCGAAGTCGTCGATACATATTTCCACCCCAAGTGCTTTCAGCCCGGCAAAAATCTCCCTGGAACTTTGGGGATCGTCCATCGTCACCGATTCGGTCAGCTCCAGTTTCAGACACCGCGGATCGAGGCAGCTTTCCTCAAGCACTGCGCGAACCTGCGGCACCAGCTGCTCATTCAGCTGACGCGCCGAAACGTTGACCGCCACCGTCAGCTCACCCTCGTTAAGCCCAAGTCTTTGCCTACATTCCCGGTAGCAGGCGCAGACCCTGCGAAGCACCCATTCCCCTATCTGCCCTACCAGGCCGACATCCTCCAGGATGGGGATGAATGCCAACGGACTGACCCATCCGTGTTCAGGATGGCGCCAACGGAGCAGCGCTTCCAGACCGACGACTCGGCCGGTTTCCGCCGCTACCTGAAGCTGATAATGGATTTCAAACTCCCGCCGGTCGAGTGCGTTGTAGAGATCGTTTTCCAGCATCAGCCGGTGCTTGTTTGAGGCGTAAATGCCGCCATCGTAACGGCAGAAATGGTTGCGCCCCAGTTTTTTCGCGTGGTACATGGCAAGATCTGCATAGCTGATGAGTTCATCCAGGGTTGCGGCATCCCCCGGATAGACGGCAATCCCGATGCTGACCGTTACGGAACGCTCCAATTTTCCCAGCAGAAAGGGTTGCTGAAAACGCTCGAGGATTTTGCGCGCCACCCCTTCGGCATCCTCGGGAAAGTCCAGGTCGTTCAAGATGACTCCAAATTCATCCCCGCTCAAGCGGGCCACGGTATCGCCGATGCGCGGTGCCTCGCGCTTGCGCACACAGTGCTGAAGCCGCTTGGAAACCTGCTGCAGCAGGCAGTCGCCCACCTGGTGCCCGAGGGTGTCGTTGATGGTCTTGAAGCGGTCCAGATCGAGCATGAGGAGCGCCGTGGACTTGCCGGTGAAGCGGGTGCGCAGCATCGCTTGCTTGAGTTCGGCGCGAAACATCAGCCGGTTGGGCAGATTGGTCAGATGATCGAAGTGCACCAGCCGCTCCAGGTTCTTGTGCTGCTGCAGCAGGGGCCCGGACAGATCCGAAAACACCGCAACAAAATGGGTCACCCGCCCTTTCTCATCGGTCAGGGCGTTGATCCTGAGCCATTCGGGATACACCGCTCCACTTTTGCGCCGGTTCCAGATTTCTCCCTGCCACTGGCCGGTTTCGTTCAGCGCGCGCCACATTTCCTGGTAGAACTCTTTCCCATGGTGGCCGGAACTGAAGACCTTAGGTGTCTTGCCGATCAGTTCTGCTTCCTGGTAGCCGGTGATGGTGGTCAGGGCCTGGTTGACCATGAGAATCCGCGTACTGGCATCGGTAACTAAAATCCCCTCGGCGCTGCTTTCGAATACCTTGGCGGCGAGCTTGAGTTGCATTTCGGTTGCCTGTTTTTGCTGCCGCTGTCGGCTATTTTCTATGCCTAACGCTAGCATGGCCGCAAATTCTTTGACTTCCAGCTCATCCTCGGCGGAGAAAGGGAGGCCGTCGATGCGATCGCACAAATACACCCGGCCCAACGGCCGACCCTGGTGTTCGATCAGCGCCGCCACGAGCGAGCGCATCACCGGATGGCCATCCGGGAATCCTTGGGCATGGGGATGGTCGGCTAGGTTCTCCAACCTCAAGGTTCCCATTTTGCCTAACACTTTTTCGCCGAGCAGCCCTGTCCCTCGAGGCAAGCGACCGATGCGAGCAGCTGTCTCTTGATCCAGGCCGCAGTAAACGAAATCGCGTATCTCCCCCGCCTCGTCGAGGATGACGATGGCACCGTAGCGGGCCCCGATCCATTGGCTTAAGAGTTCAATGCCCTGTTGAAGCACCTCGCGTTCTACCTGGCTATGGGCAATCACTTGCAGCAGGCGCTTGGAGGCAGCTTGCAGAGCTTTTAAGTGACCGGCGTATTCCTCCAGACGCTCGCATTCGCGGCGACGATGTTCGAGCAGCTCAAGACCTTCGCGGCGCAGCCTCGCTTCCTGTCGGACCGCCGCATCAAGCAGACTCAACAGGGTGACGGCACCGACAAACCGGCCGTCCTCATCCACCACGGCCAAAGCCCCCACCCGCTCATTCTCCAGGCGGCGTTTGGCGGTCTCCACGAGGGTATCCGGCTTCAGCAGCTGGGGTTGTGGTTTCAACAAGAGATCGGCCAGGATCCGGTTCAGATTGGCTGCCACCTGGTCGGAGGTCACCAATCCCAGAAACAGTTCCACCTGATTGGGCAGGGTCTCAAACACCGCAAACACGGTATGATCGGGAAGCCCCTCCAGCACCGGCCGGTCTTCCGCAGACGCCCGTTTGACCTCATCGCTTAAGGCTTGCCGGACACACACCGGCCGGTTCAGGGATAGAAAATTGGTTTTGGTGTCCATCAAAAACCACCCCGGCTGTTGAGGTCAGTGGCGGAAATGACTCCTTGTCACTGAGCGCCACTTCCCGGTTGGTGACTGGCAGATTGACTTGCATCCACCCCCCTGCTCGTGAATACCTTTGCATTTACAAGGTAATTATGAGTTGGGGAGAGGGTTTGACTATAAGAAAAATCCTTAAACTGCAGGCTACACCACTCCACAGCGGACTGCCAGCAGAACCAAGTGGACCGGATTGGGAAGATCGAGCTTGCGCAAAATCCGGGTCTGATGAACCCCAACCGTCTTCGGGCTGAGATGGAGCAAGTCGGCGATCTCGGCCACCGACCGGCCCTGGGCCAATAATTGAAATACCTCGAATTCGCGCAGCGTCAGGCGCTTTAGCAAGCTATGCGGGGAGCGGGAAACTTTTTCAAGCAAAGCTGGTTCTACGACCCGCTGACCCTGCATCACCCGATGCAATGCTTCAACTAGCATTTTGGGGCTACAGCCTTTGGTAAGATATCCCAGGGCTCCTCCTTGAAGGGCTTTTTCCACCAAAAGCGGGTTGTCATGAATCGTGAAGACCAGCACCCTGGCGTTGGGATCACGCCGGCAAATCCGCCGCAATACCTCCAGCCCGCTCACATCCGGCAGGCTGATGTCGAGCACGGTAACCTCATGGCGGCAGGCAACGAAGGCGGCATAGGCTTCTCTCCCATTGCCGGCCTCGGCAACGACTTCAATATTTATGGCCTTTTCCAGGTAGCTCTTGTAACCACTGCGTACTACCGGGTGGTCATCCACCAGTAACAGGCGAATCGGCGTCATTTCCCCTCTAGCGGGAGTTCAACCGCTATGCATACTCCCTGACCCGGCTGGCTGTCGAGCAAGAAGGTTCCACCCAGCGCCTCGACCCGCTCGCACATCCCTCTCAAGCCGAAACCGTGCCGGCAAGCTTTGGCCGGCAGGCCTTTGCCGTCGTCGCAAACGGTCAAGCAGACCGCCCGCCGGCAACGAGTGGAGGGGAAATAGCGCTGACACAATTTAATCGGCTTGGGATGACACAGGCAGATCTCGACGCGGCGGGCGCCGGCATGGCAGATGATATTGGTGAGGCATTCCTGGACGATTCGATACAGCACGATAGCCCGGACATCATCCAAAATCCTAAAGTTACCGCAAATCTCCAATTCGAACGCGATCTTGGGATAATGGTGCTGGTATTCTTCCACCAGCTCCCCCAGAGCATCCACCAGACCCAGGTGATCCAAAAGCTCCGGGCGCAATCTGCGCATCATTCTCCGCACCGCGCGGTAGAGATGATCTACCACCTTGGCGATGGCTTCGATCTGACATTGCAGTTCCTGGCTTTCGCCAACCAGCGACAGACATTCCAGATTGGCCCGCAGGGCGGCAAAGTACTGGCCCAATTCGTCGTGCAACTCCCGGCACAGATAGCGGCGCTCCTCTTCCTGCAGGGTGAATAACCAGCGGGTCAGGCGCTGGTTCTCCGCCAGCAGGACTTCGAGGATGCTGGAGCGAGTCACCGCCCCTACAAACCCCCCTTGCCTATCCACGACCGGCAAATACCATCGGCCGGTCTCTTGCATGCGCTGATATACCTGTTCTAGGGGAGTGCTTTCCGCCAAAGGTGAAGGCATCGCTCCCCCAAGCAGATCGGCAAAAATCCGGTGCGGTCTCTCCGCGATCTCCCTGGTCGACACCAAGCCCAGAAAACGCTGAGGATCTTCGGCCGCAAACACCGCATACAAAGTCTCCTGAGGGTCCTGATCAATCCGGGGATGGGTTTCGTCTAAGACTCGAACCAGGCGGGCTGTCAGTGCATCGCGGGCGGCAAGGACCATCACTCGGTTTCCGGATCAGTGGTTTTAGATGGCTCCTGACAAATCAATCGGACATCCAGAAATACCTCCGTGTCGATCTCCAGATCTAGGATCTCCCCCTCTCCCATCAACGGTTTGACCCGTTCCAGTACGAAGGCGATCAACTGGTCGCGGGGAAAACGCCGAAGTACCGCCTCGCGCACTATGATGTCACTGATCACCTCATCTTCCAATTCGATGTGGGCAAAGGGGGTAGCCATCAACAAATGCAACGCCTTGCGGATCGCGTAACAACCAATGGCGGCCTTGCAGCCCACAACCAGCCCATGCCGAACGGGGGGAACTCGAAACTCTCGGAGCTTGATGTGTACCTGACAACTAGTCGAAAGGACCTCATCCGCCTCTGTGGATTTGGTTTTCTCACCCATAGCATCGCTCACGTTTAAGCAGATTCACCAATCCCGCCTCCAGCGGTGCTTCCAGCCTGAGCAAGACACCGCTGACCGGATGACATAACTCCAACCGCCAGGCGTGCAAAAACAGACGTTTAAGGCCACGCTCGCGCCAGCGGCGGTTGGTCTCCTCGTCCCCATAGCGGGGATCGCCGATGATGGGATGACCCAAATGAGCGGCATGGACGCGGATCTGGTGGGTTCTGCCAGTCAATAGCCTTGCTTCTACCCAAGTCGCCTCTTTGCCTTGGGCCAGCTTGGTAAACTCGGTGCGCGCCGGTTTGCCTTGAGGATCGATGCGCACCAAACGTTCCCCTCCTTGGAGAACAAATTTGCGCAGCGGGACGTCCACCACTTCGCGCTGGCGTGACCATACCCCGGCGAGCAGGGCAAGATAACGCTTGTCCACCCGGTCTTCGCGCAGTACCTGGTGCAGGGCTTTGAGCACCTGCTTGCGCTTGGCGATCAACAGACAGCCTGAGGTGTCCTTGTCGAGCCGGTGGACCAGTTCCCACCGGTCGGCCTCTGGATTGAGCAGGCGCAATCCTTCGATCACCCCTCCGGCCAAACCGCTGCCGCCGTGAACCGGCATTCCAGCCGGTTTGTTAAGCGCGAGCAGCCAATCGTCCTCGTACAAAACGCATTGCTGCAGACGACGCCCCATCGCTCGCACCGCCTGGGCTTCAGGCTTTGGTTCTGCGGCGGGCACGAGCAAGGGCGGAAGACGTATCAGATCACCTTTGCTTAGGCGATATGGGGCCTTGACCCGGCCTTGGTTGACCCGGATTTGTCCGGTGCGCAAGAGGCGATAAACGCAGCTTTTGGGCACGCCTTTAAGATGGGAGATGAGGAAATTGTCGATCCGCTGGCCTGCATCATCAGCGTCGATTTCGATCAATTTAGGCCCAATTTTGTCAGATTTTTCAATCATTTGAGATTCATGGATTTTATTTATTCCCAACGTTATAATGACTCTTCCGACACGTCATTGATCCCTCACCCGCGTATATCTATGCCATTGTTCCACCGGATACCCAAGCAACCTGGGACAGCACGGCGGGGACCTGGAGATACTCCCCTGCCCAGAACAAAACGCCGGTCCTAGGGTCATAAGAGAATAAAGCCTTCGGCAAGAGACGCAAATTCCAATATTTGATTTAAATCAATCTCTGGATAGAACCACAACTGACGAGAATGCAAGTGATCTTTGGAAGAGGGTAAAGCAGAGTATGTCTATGCTCTATCAGGGTTCGAGCGCGCCCCTTGCGGCAGCGCTCATCCTCGGGGACGGCATTCGATCCTGGCCCGCTTCCTACTCATTCGCTTGGACGCAAAAGGAATATCAGAATGAAAAGAATGCTCATCAACGCTACGCAGCCGGAGGAGCTGCGCGTCGCTCTGGTGGATGGCCAGAAGCTCTACGACTTCGACATTGAGGTTCCCTCGCGCGAACAAAAAAAAGCCAACATCTACAAAGGCACCATCACTCGGATCGAGCCCAGCCTGGAAGCCGTGTTCGTCAACTATGGCGCCGAACGCCACGGCTTCCTGCCGTTCAAGGAGATCGCCCCTGCCTATTTCTCCAAGCCGTTGGAACCGGAGCAGAACCGTTCCGAGATCAAGGACCTGATCCACGAGGGTCAAGAGGTAATCGTCCAGATCGAGAAGGAGGAGCGGGGCAACAAGGGGGCAGCGCTGACCACCTATGTCGCTCTGGCCGGAAGCTATCTGGTGCTGATGCCCAACAACCCCCGTGCCGGCGGCATCTCGCGCCGCATCGAAGGGGATGCCCGCGGCGATCTCAAAGAAATCATCGCTTCTTTGGATTTGCCTGCAGGTATGGGGCTAATCGTGCGCACCGCTGCGAGCGGCAAAACCGCCGAGGAATTGCAGTGGGACTTAAATTACCTATTGCAACTGTGGGAGGCGATCGAACGCTCGGCCACCTCTAAACCCGCGCCGTTTTTGATCTTCCAGGAAAGCAACGTCATCATCCGCGCGCTGCGCGATCATCTGCGCGCCGACATCGACGAGATCCTGGTCGACAATCCATCCACCTACCGCATGGTGCGCAATTTTCTGCAACAGGTCATGCCGCACTTCATCAGCAAAGCCAAGCTGTACGAAGACCCCGTCCCCCTGTTCAGCCGCTTCCAGATCGAAAGCCAGATCGAGCTGGCTTATCAGCGCGAAGTGCCGCTGCCCTCCGGTGGCGCCATCGTGATCGACCACTCAGAGGCACTGACCAGCATCGACATCAACTCAGCCCGCGCTACCAAAGGCGGCGACATCGAGGAAACCGCCCTCAATACCAACCTCGAGGCCGCAGAGGAGATCGCCCGGCAACTGCGCCTTCGGGATCTGGGCGGGCTGTTTGTGATCGATTTCATCGACATGGTCTCGATGCGCAATCAGCGCGCGGTGGAGCAGAGACTTAAAGAGGCAGTTAAAAGCGATCGCGCCAAAATCCAGATCGGCAGGATTTCGCGCTTTGGCTTGCTCGAGATGTCGCGCCAGAGGCTGCGTCCTTCTTTGGGCGAATCCAGCCTCATCCCCTGCCCTCGTTGCCAGGGTCGCGGCACGATCCGCAGCACTGAATCGCTGGCCCTGGCTATCCTGCGCATCGTCGAGGAGGAAGCGCTCAAACCCGCTACCTCCCGGGTGGTGATCCACCTGCCACTGGAGCCGGCCACTTATCTCCTCAACGAGAAACGCCAGGTGCTGGAGCAGATCGAAAAACGCCATGAGGTGAGTATTGTCATCATTCCTTCCAAGCACTTGGAAACCCCGGCTTACGAGATCCAGCGCCTGCGTGTCAGCGAAGAAGCGGCACCATCCAGCTACGCTCAGATCCCTCAAGAAAAAAGCGAGACTCCTGCTTTCGCCACCGAAGGGGCACGCAAAATCGAGCAAGCAGCGATCAAGGATTTCTTCCCCACCACCCCAGCCCCGATTCGGAGCAAGACGTCTTCGACCGAGCTGATCAGGCGTTTCTGGCAGAAGCTCATCGGTGGCGCCAGGCGCGCTGGGCCGCCTTCGCAGCAGACCGCACCCAAAGCGGCGCTACCGCCACCCAAGCCCGCCGTTTCTGAAAGCCAGCAGGGCAGCACGCGCCCTGGCCGTGGCAGCCATCCCGCTCGGGAAGCTCCGCGCCCTTCGAGTCCACAAGCCCCTGCTGTCCCTACGCCAATGCCGGGGGAAGAAGCTGCAGCTATCCCATCAACACCCCGCAAACGATCCGGGAACCGACGCGGCTCATCCCGGCGGCGCCGCGGTGGCCACCGCCCACTTCCGATGGCGATGGCGGAGCCTTCCCAGGAAGCGCCCTCGCAGACGGTGGAGACCGCCGATTCCACCTCGATAGCCGAACGGCCGGCAACCGCATCGGCACCGGCTGCTACCGAGTTTCCCGAGGAAAGTCTGCCGGTTTTGCCAGCTTCCAAGGAGACCGAAAGCCCAGAACCGGTCAAACTGGTACCGGAATCGAAGACGGAGTAAATCTTGATGCGGACCGATCAGGCATAGAGACTCAACAGGCGGCTGCCGATATTCACCTTAAGCTGCTCGTTCTCTTGCCTGGACTCTTCCAACCCCTCTTCCCGCGCGTTGACCTGGTAATCCTGAGCTGAAGCGTGGGACTGCTGGCGCGCATGGGAATGGGATCGGTCCTCCAGGGATTGCTGGGCAACCTCCACTTGGGTCAGTGGCAACTGCCTGGCTTCGAATAACTCCCGCAGCCGTGGCAAAGCCGCCTCGATGGCCTCCCTTACCGCTGCATGGGGGGAGGTAAACTGGATGCTGGTCTGGTCATCGTGCACCTGGATCCTGACCGCCACCGGCCCCAATTGCGGCGGATTGATGTGGATCTCGGCCGCCTGGATCGATTTCCCGTGCATCCAAATGAGCCGCTGCCCCAACTCGTCGGCCCATGCTGGATGACCTAAAGGCTGGTGCAATGCCATCACCGGCTTATCACTGCCCTGAAGCATCGGGGAAGGTGTAAAGCTAGGACCGACAACCTTGCCCAGCGTCAGGGGCGGCAATTCTATGCCGTAGCGCTTCGGATCCGATCCGGGGCCGGGCGCCTGGAAATCCGGCTGGGACGATCCACCGGATAGATCAGTTTCCGGCATCGAACCCGATTTAACCACTACCTCAGTTTCTGCAGGCTTTGCGACCTCTGCTTCCGCGGCCAGGTCGTTGAGCCGTAAGACCACGAGCGGTACAGGTTCTGGTTTCTGGTTCGTCGAGGTCAGTGGAACATGGGTATCCTGCTTAACCGCAGAATCTGGCACAGATGGTGAGAGTTGGGCTTCCACGGCCGCGATGATCGCTCTGACCTCTTCTGCCACCTGCGCCGCGATCGCGTGGATCTGCTGTCCGACTGGCTGGAATCCTTCGACCGTGACGACCTCATCCATCTTCGATGGCTCAACCGCGCCCGGTACCTGGATTTCGGGTTGGTGCTGCTGACTCAACTGAGACACTGCCTCTGCCAGCTGAAGCGCTGCGCTCTTTTCTTCCTCCCTCCCAGCAAACAGATTTCGCTCTGCAGGTGTTCGGGTGGACAATGTCGTTTCCAGACGCTCGCGCAAAGCCTTCAGGTTTTCGAGAAAATTCCCATCCTCCTCGATATCCAGACCGCCCATCCACCGATCCAACCAGAGGGTATCCGATGGTAACTGCGCTTCCGCTGCCTCAGCGCGCAAGCTTTGCAGAGCTACCTCCAGACGCTCGCGCAAGGCCTTCAGGTTTTCGAGAAAATTCCCATCCTCCTCGATATCCAGACCGCCCATCCACCGATCCAGCCCACCGGTATCCGGCGGCATTCGAAGGGCTGCGGAGTGAAAACGTCCTTGACCGGGGTTGTCGAAGACCGCGCTCAACTGGGTCAGGATCTGCTCAAATTCTAACGCCGGCGACCCGGCGACGCCGATAGACGCGGCATTCACTCCAGAAAATAGCGCCGCCAAAACCGAGGTCAACCCACCGCTTGGATGCAACTGCATGACCATTCTCCAATCAACTTGCTCGCCCAAAAAGCAAGCAAACATCAGACCACGGCGTTCATCGCCTTCCTATATCCTTCATTCTGCGAATCCTCCGCTTGGCCACGGCGCGATCCTCTAACTCCCCCTGCAGCCGCCGCTCCAATGCGGCCTGCTCTTGGCGGAACAAATCGGCCTGGACCTTATCTATCCCCCGATGGCGGCAATAGGCCCGTTGCCAGGCCAACTGCAAGGCGGCATATTCTTGCCGCAGCTTTTGCAGCGCGGCCTCTTGCTCTGCGATCGCGCTGCTAAGCCCCCTCAGGAATGCATGCAACTGGTGGAGCTGGATTGCGCTCAAGGCGAGCTCGCTGGGCTGCAGATATTCGGAGCGGAAGCGATATAAGGTCTTAAGGCGGGCGTTTGCTTCCTCCAACCTCGAAGCGGCGGACGCCAATGCCTTGGCTGCCTGCTTCTCCTGCTCAGCGGCCAGCTTCGCCAACTGTTCAAGGCGCCGGGCGCGGCTCATAGAGCAGGTGGCAGCAAAGTTTTCAAGGCGGCCACGCTGTCCTCCAAACTGACCGCCTCATGCATCCTCTGCTGGAGGAATTCAGCGATTTTTGGTTGCAGGAGGATGGCCTGATCGATGCGCGGATCGGAACCCTCCTGGTAAGCCCCCAAGGTAATAAGATCCCGATTGTGTTGATATAAGGAATGATACTTTTTGAGCCGACGGGCAGCCTCGAGCTGGGACTCGGGGACGATGTCGGCCATCACTCGGCTGATCGAGGCTTCGATGTCGATGGCCGGATAATGCCCGGCTTCGGCCAAGCCTCTCGACAACACGATGTGGCCATCCAGAATCCCGCGCGCAGCATCTGCGATCGGATCGTTGGTATCATCCCCTTCGACCAAGACCGTATAGAAGGCGGTGATGGAGCCGCTACCTTGCTCCCCGCAACCAGCACGTTCCACCAAGCGCGGCAGTTTGGCGAACACTGAGGGGGGATAGCCTTTGGTCGCCGGCGGTTCGTCGATGGCCAGGGCGATCTCGCGCTGGGCCTGGGCGTAGCGAGTCAGGGAATCCATCAGCAGCAGGACATCCAGGCCCTGATCGCGAAAATACTCGGCAATCGCGGTGGCGTGCAGCGCTCCGTGCAAACGCATGAGCGGCGGTTGGTCGGCAGGCGTGGCCACGACCACCGCGCGGGCAAGTCCTTCCGGGCCCAGAATCTTGCGCACAAAGTCATTGACTTCGCGGCCCCGCTCGCCGATCAGGCCCACCACCACCACATCCGCCGAGGTAAACCGGGTCATCATCCCGAGGAGCACGCTTTTCCCCACCCCGGTACCGGCAAACAGCCCCAACCGCTGGCCTCGTCCCACCGTCAGCAGGGCATTGATGGCCCTTACTCCTACATCTAGCGGTTCGACCACCGGTTGGCGCAGCAGAGGATTGAGCGGCCGGCCTTGGAGCGGACGGGTGGTTTCATAGTGCAATGGCCCTTTGCCATCCAGGGGATTGCCCGCCCCATCCAGCACCCGCCCCAAAAGTCCTGCGCCCACTTTGGCGACACTGGGGCTGCCGCTTGGGATCACCCGGCAACCGGGTTCCAATCCATAAAGCTCGCCCACCGGCATCAGATACAGATGTTCGTCGGCGAATCCCACTACCTCGGCTTCGATCCGGTCCTGATAAGCGGTCTCCACGAAGCAGCGCCCCCCCACCGGCGCCTGACAACCCACCGCCTCCAGGGTAAGACCCACCATGCGCGACAGCTTGCCCTCCACCACTAACGGCAAGGGTCGTCCCAGACGCTGACCAACCTCACGCAAGCGCCGGCACCACTGCGCGCTACGCTTCCATGCTGGCACCCCCTCTCCAGCCTGGGGTAGTTCCTGCCCGTTTTCGCCGGTTCGGTCAGGACCTAACTCCATGCCCTTCCTCCGCATCCCCGCTGCGCTCTCCCCCCCAAGCGGCGGCGATCACCGCCGCAAGGCGCGTCTCCACCGTGGCATCGATGCGGGATACCTCCGTCTCGACCCGGCAACCGCCCCGGCTGATCAACGGCTCCTCGACGATCTGCCAGGGCACCTTGGCCTGATCCAGATGCAGGGCTGCACGGACCAGTTCGGCATCCTTAGGATGCAAAACCAAGGTGACACAGCGCTTGGCCACTGGCAACAGCGCCAAAGCCTCGCGCACCACCGCGACGATCTGCCCTGGATCGGTCTTCAATTCGCGCCGGACCAGGTGCTTGGCGACAGTCATGGCCAGGGTGACCAACTCCTGCTCGACCTGCTCGTCTACCTGTTCAAGCGGCGCGGTCAAAGCAGTCATCAACTGTCTAAGATAGCTCACCTCGGCTGCCAAGGCTTGGTTGGCACAGGCACGGCCTTCCGCCTCACCTTTTTCCCTTCCCTCCCGGTATCCCTGCTGAAACCCCTTGTCGTAACCCTCTTTATATCCCTCCTGACTCCCTTTGGCATAGCCCTCGCGGTAGCCTAGCTCATGCCCAGCTTTGGCTGCCTCCTCAGATGCCTGTTTCTGAATCGCTTCCAGGGCTGCCGCGGTAGGCAGGGGTATCGGCTCAGACACCTCCACCGGCTCATCCAAATCCTGCTGCAAAGCCTCGGCAAAAGAATCGTCGGGCACCACCTCCGGCCACCGCCAGGGCGATGCCGCATCCAGTTCTTCAGGAGAAAAGCGGCCGTTAGATGAGCTCATCGCTGCCTCCGGCTAGGATGATCTCGCCCGCATCGGCCAGGCGTTTGGCGATCTGCAGGATCTCCTTTTGGGCCGCCTCCACTTCGCTGAGTTTGGCCGGTGGTGCAGCCTCCAGATCATCCCGCAGCATCTCCGCTGCCCGCCGCGACATGTTGCTGAAAATCTTTTGCTTGAGCGCATCGTCGGTACCACGCAGGGCAAGCAGCAAGGTATCGGTAGCAATCTCGCGCAGCAAGGTCTGAATACTGCGGTCGTCGAGCTGGATGAGATCCTCGAACACGAACATTTTGTCCTGAATCTGCTGGGCCAGATCGGGCGCCTTTTCTCCCAATTTCTCCATGATCTCAGCTTCGATGCTGCTATCTGCCATGTTGAGGATCTCGGCGGCTTTTTCCACCCCGCCGATATTGGAGGACTTAAGGTTGGTCCTGCCCATCAACTGCTCCTCCATGATCGCATCCAGTTCCTTGAGGGCGTCCGGCTGCACTGTTTCCAGCCCGGCGATCCGCATCACGATGTCATAGCGCATGCTTTCCGGCAGATGTTCCAATACCGCCGCGGCCTGGTTCGGGTCCAGCAATGACATGAGAATCGCGACGATCTGGGGATGTTCAATCCGCAGCAACTCGGCGATGGCGCGCGGTTCCATCCACTTGAGCTGTTCAATCCCGCGGCTGTTGCGATTGAGCAGAATCCGGTCGATCAAGGTCTTGGCTTCCTCCTCGCCGAGCGCTTCGATGAGGACGTCGCGGACGTATTCTTCCGTGCGCACCCCGAAAGGAGTCTGGCCGTGAATGTGCTCCAAAAACGTCGCCACCACCTCCTCCACCATCTCGGCACGGATGTTTTCCAGCCTGGCCATCGCCATCCCCACCAATTGCACATCCCTGGGGCTTAAGCGCCTTAGCACTTGCGCTGCGCGCTTTTGGCCTACCGACAACAGCAGGAGCCCGGCACGATCGACACCAGTTAGCTTGTCACTTTCGGCCATCTTCGATGATCCAGTTCTTGATCACTTGCACTACCCGGTCCGGATCCTGGTCGATCAGACGGTGAACGAATTCGAGGCGCTTTTCATAACTTTGGGGTCCTGTCAACCTCAAGAGCTCTTCGCTTTCCTGCTCCAATGACAAAGGCCCTGACTGGGCTTCAGCCTCGGTTTCGATGCTGGCTTCGTCCGACGCTACAGCTTCTTCGGCCACAGGCTCTTGGGCTTTCGGCAACAGCGCGCGCAGCAAGGGTCTGAGCACCGAAAAGATCAAAGCCAGCACTACCAACAGCGCCCCAAATTGCTTTCCCAGGTTCCAGACCCAGGCCTGCTGCCATACTGGTACCTCCGGCACGGCGATTTCCCCATTCCCGCGGAAGGCTACGTTGGTCACCGTTACCTGATCACCGCGGCTGGCATCATAACCTACTGCCTGTTTCACCAAGGCAATCAAACTATTGAGTTCCTCCTCGGTATAAGGACGGGTGACGACCGTGCCATCTGCCTGCGGCAGCTTGATGTTGTCTACCGCTACCGCCACCGTCAGCCGCCGAAGCTCACCGGTAGCTTGGCGGATGTGACTGATCGTACGATCCAGTTCATAATTGCGGACTGACTTCTTAAGGGATTCCACCGGCGTGCCGCTGCCCTTCCCCCCTTCATCTTTAGCCACTTCAGGTGCAGTACCGGCCGCTGGGGGTTGGTTGGTGAGGGCCCCCGGAACTCCTTGCGCGGTCTCGTAATGCTCGCGCTTTTCTTCGTGCTGCTCGCTGCGCAGGGCCGGAAGGTCCGGGTTGTAGAGTTCTTCGGTCCGCTCTACCGCAGTGAAATCGATATCCGCCGCCACCTGGGTGCGCAGGGAATCCCGCCCCACCAGGGGAACCAGCAAAGTCTCGATGCGCTCTACCAGGTAGTCCTCCACCTTCTTTTTATATTCGAATTGCTTGTCGGTCAGAGACAGTTCGTCCTTGTCCTGATTGACGGAACTGAGCAGATGACCGTATTGATCGACGACTGTGACCCGCTCCGGCACCAGTTTCGGCACGCTGGAAGCGACCAAATGGACGATCGCCTGGACCTGCTCGCGCCGGATTTCGTGATCGGGCATAAGCTGCAACAACACCGAGGCACTGGGCGGCTTGCGCTGGCGCACGAAGACCGATTCCTTGGGCAAAGCCAGGTGCACGCGCGCCGCCTTGACACCTTCCAGGGTGATGATGGAGCGGGCGATCTCCCCTTCCAGCGCGTGCTGATAGCGCGCCTGCTCCAGGGTCCGGCTGGTGCCAAGTCCGGGCTGCTTTTCCAGGATCTCATAACCGCTCTCGTTTTTCTTAGGATAGCCCGCAGCCGCCAACCGCAACCTAAGCTCGTGGACCGACTCAGCCGGCACCAGAATAGTGCCGCTGCGGCGGTCGATCTTATAATCTGCCTGAAGCTTATCCAAAGCCTCCAATATCTCTCCGGCCCGGTCCTCGCTCAGATCGATGAACAGCGGTTTGTACTGTGGGGTCCCCGCCCATAACATCACCGCCACCCCCAGGGCCAGGCCCAAGGCGATGACGGAGAGTATCCCCAGCCGCCGCCCCCAAGTCAGCTCGCGCCAGGTTTTGAGGAGCCCATTGACTGACCCTGCCTCAGCTTCCTCCACCCGCGCCAACGCCTGACCTACGGACGTAGCCATCCCCTTGTTTCCAGCCGGTGCGGGAACTCCGCCGCTATCGGTTTCGGCCAACTCCATGGTCTCAATCCTTAAATCGTGGGATCAAGCAACCTAGGCTCACATCTGCATGTTCATGATATCTTTATAGGCCTCGACCAATTTATTGCGTACCTGGACCATGGCCTGGAACGAAACCCTGGCCTTTTGCAGGGACACCATTACCTCGGTCAAAGGAAGCTCCGCGTCCCCTTGCTCGAATGCCTTGGCCAGATTGCCAGCCTGCTTCTGGGTCTCATTGACCATGTCAATGGAGTTCTTAAGCAGGGCTGCGAAATCCGTGGTAGGCTCTTCGCTGCTTGGCTTATTTTGAACCGCCTGGCCCTGCAGCACGCGCATCTGGGCCAGAACGTCGTTGATATCCATTTGACTCATCGATTCATACCTCTTGGAACTCAGGTTGTCTTAAAGCCCGGCCTGCTTGCTTGGCAAGCCTGCTTACCCGAATAAAATTTTTGCAGTTTCCATACCAGTCAGCATGAGACTAAAATTCCGGCGGCGCGCATCTTGGCAAGCTTGTAACGTAGGGTTCTAGGGCTGATACCCAACCGCTTGGCAGTGGAAGTGCGGCTGCCGTTTTCCTCTTTAAGAGTCGCCAAGATGATCTGCTCCTCCGCCGAACGCAGTCCTTGTTCAAGTTTGGCGGATTTGACCGGCGCCTCGGTTGGACCCGGCACGCCAGTGGAATGGAGTGCACAAACACGCTCATGCGCTGCCTCATCGAAGATCAGTGCTTGGGGGTGGATCCATCCGTCCCGGCACAATATCAGGGCACGCTGGATCACGTTTTCCAGCTCACGCACGTTGCCTGGCCAAGGGTAGGACTCGAGCTTGCGCAAGGCCTCAGCAGACAACCGCGGCGGCTGCTTGCCGCCGGCATGCCGCTTGAGCAAGGTCTGAGCCAAAGGCGCGATGTCTTGCGGGCGATCGCGCAAAGGTGGCAAACAAAGTGGAAATACGTTGATGCGGTAAAACAGATCCTCCCGGAACCGACCGGCAGCCACCTCCTCCCGCAGGTTGCGATTGGAAGTGGCGACTACCCGAACGTCCAACTTCAAGACCCGGCGCCCTCCGATCCGCTCCACTTCCCGCTCCTGCAGCACCCTGAGCAACTTCGCCTGAAGCATAGGATTCATTTCCGAGATTTCATCGAGAAGCAAAGTGCCTCCCTGGGCCAGCTCAAATTTTCCTGGGGTAGACTTCAAAGCACCAGTAAAAGCCCCTTTTTCATAGCCAAACAGCTCGGCCTCCAGCAGGGAGTCGGGGATCGCCGCACAGTTGATCGCGATAAATGGTCCTCGGCGCCCGGAGTGCTGATGCAGATAACGGGCAAGCACCTCCTTACCGGTGCCCGATTCTCCCAAAATCAATACGCTCGCATCCGTGGGCGCCACCCGCCGAGCCAGCTCGTACACCTTCCTGCTAGCCGGGTCGACCACCGTTTCCACCTCGTCCCAGGTGGACCAAGCCAGATAGCGCTTGACCTGCTCCAGCAGCACCTCGGCCGCGAATGGCTTGACCAAATAGTCGCAGGCACCTGCCTGGATCGCCTGCACCGCCTGCTCGATCGTCCCGTAAGCAGTCATCATCAATACCGGCAAATCTGGAAAGCTGCGCTTGATATTCCGCAGTAGCGTTTGGCCATCCATGGGTGCCATTTTTACGTCGCTGAGCACCAGCCTCACCCGGCACTTGTCCAATTGGGCTAACGCCTCGCCTCCATCGGCGGCGCAGCTCACCTGATAGCCGGCCAACGCCAGGGTGTCGCAGAGCGCCTCCCTAAACGCTCGATCGTCTTCCACGACTAAAATCTCTGGATCCATCATCGACTTAACTCCTCAAACCGCTACCGATGCTAGCCACAGCGCTTAAGGCGTTCGCAGTATCCGCCCGGCAGCGGAACATCTCCAGCTGTGGGCAGATAAACGTGGAACGCCGTTCCCTGACCAGGCGCGGTTTCGCAGCGCATGTAGCCACCGTGAGCCTTGACGATGCTATCCACCACCGCCAGTCCCAAGCCTGTGCCATTGGGACGGGTGGTAAAAAATGGTTCGAAAATCCGCTTGCGCACCGCCTCATCCATTCCCGGACCATCATCGACTACGCTCAGGCGGATCAGATTATCCCCCAACTCTGCCCTGACCTCGATCCGACCCTGTCCACCCATCGCCTCCAGGGCGTTGGTAAGCAGATTCAGGAATCCCCCCTCCAGAGCCTCCAAATTCCCCTGGAACGCCGCACCGGCAGTCAGATCGATGCAACTCAAGTTCACTGAAGTGGCAGCAAACCTGGGCTCGGCTGCCTCCTCAAGCCGCCTCAGAAAGCTCGCAACCGAGATGGTTTGCATCACAAAGCAGCCTTTGCGGGAAAACATCAACATGTCATTCACCTGGCGCTCGAGATGCTGGAGGCGTTCTAAAACCTTGCCGGTGAAACGTTGCCGCTGATTCTCGTCCAGGTGCCCGTTTTCCAGCTGGGTGACATACAGAATGGCCGCCGCCAGGGGAGTGCGTACCTGATGCGCCAGCCCCGCCACCATCTCCCCCATGGCCGACAGGCGTTGGTGCTGATCGACTAATTCCTGCAGGGCACGCGTTTCACTGACATCGGCAAGCAGCAAAATCTGACCCGGCTCATCCCCCAGGGAGCGTGCCGAAATGCTGACGGTCCTGCCGTTTACCAGACGCCGTTCGTGGGGATTGTCGCACTTGGGGGCGAAGCTGCGGCGGCTGACCTCGGCCCAAGGTTTACCCAACAGGGGCTCCCCCAACAGTTCCACCGCCGCCGGATTGCACTCGACGATTCGACCTTCGCCGTCGAGTACGATCACCCCTCCCGGCAACACCTCCAGCAAGCGCTCCAGCTTATTGGCTAGCTTTTCCTTTTCGATCAATGCCTTAAGGCGCTCGCTTCGGGCTGCGGCCAGTTCCCGATTGAGCCGCGCGACCTGGCTTTCCAGTTCCCGGTAGGAATCAGTCAGGGCTTGGGCAAGTCGGTTGAAGACTTCGAAGGCGTGCTTGAGCTTTTCCACCCCGCAGCGCTTTGAGTCCGGGCTGTCCAGAGACAGAAGTTCGATCATCGCCTGCTCGCTTGGTCGTTCGTCCTTTGTCCAAAGAATGCAAGCAAGGCCGATGCCAAAAACTGGCATCTTTTAGATCAATAAGTTATTCGGAAAGGTCAAGAATTTGACGCGTCGTCGGCCCGCAGGCCGTATTTGCGCAGCTTTTCCACCAGGGTGGTACGGCGCATCTTCAGGCGCTGGGCTGCATGGGCGACCACCCCTTGGGACTCCTCCAGGGCCTGACGGATCAGTTCTTTTTCCAGACTGCTCAAGTGTTCTTTCAAATCAATGCCGCTTTTCGGCAGCCGTACCTCCTCCGCAGAGGATAGATCGGCTGCCTGGGAGACCAGATTGTCGGCGGGAACCTCAAACCTGCTTCCGATCCGACGTAGGATCTTTTCCGGCAGGTCAGGTGCGTCCACCACCCCGTAAGGATAGAGCACCGCCAGGCGCTCGATCAGGTTGGCCAGCTCGCGCACGTTGCCGGGCCAGTCGTAGCATTTGAGCGCTTCCAAGGCAGCCGCGGTCAGGCGCACCGAACCGCGCTTCTCGTTCTCTATCCTAGCGATCAGATCCGCGACCAGATGGGGGATATCTTCCCGGCGCTCGCGTAAGGAAGGCACTTCAATCGGAAACACGTTAAGGCGGTAATACAAATCCTCCCGGAACCGACCCGCCTGGATCTCCTCTTCCAGGTTGCGGTGGGTGGCGGCGATCACGCGCACATCGCAATAGAGGGTCTTATTGCTGCCGACCCGTTCGAAGCAGCGTTCCTGCAGCACCCTAAGAAGCTTGACCTGCATCGCCAAGGGCATGTCGCCGATTTCATCCAGAAACAGGGTTCCGCCTTCGGCCATTTCAAACCGGCCCTGGCGGGCACTGAGGGCTCCGGTGAAGGCCCCTTTTTCGTGGCCGAACAACTCGCTTTCCAGTAGCTCTCCTGGAATCGCGCCACAGTTGACTGGCACGAAGGGCTTGTTGCGGCGTGAGGAACGGTAATGAAGATTGCGTGCCACCACTTCTTTGCCGGTACCGGATTCTCCCAGGATCAGGACCGTCACCTCGGTGTCAGCGACCTGCTCGATCAGTTTGCGGGTCCGCTGGATAGCCGAACTGTCGCCACTTAAACTGCGAAACAGTTCCAGTGAACGGCGCGATTTCTTTGCATTGCGTTCGCGCACGAGGCGCTGGAGCAATTCGGTCAATAGCGGGTAGGTGGTCGGCCAGTCCAGCGTAGCGGCGATTGCACTCTCCACCGCTGACGGCAACGGCGCCCTGTCCTCACGCTGCCTAAGCACCACCAGCGGAATGCCGGGCGCGGTTTGACGCAACACCCGCACGCTTGACGCCAAACCTTGACCGCTGACCAAAATCGCAGCGCGAAAACCAGACTCGCCGGCGAGCGTGGCTTTGAGCATTTCGGGAGCAACCGCAGCCACCGGACATTCGCTATACTCCAAAATAGCTTGGATTTGACGACGCTCTTCACCCTCTGGGGCCACCAGTAAAATCGGTGATAATTCCATCATGGCAAGCTTGCATTTGGCATCCAAGGAGGAAAAAGTAAATCACCTCCTCACCGGATGTCAAAATTTTGTCATCCCCAATCCAACAGGGGGCAAACTTGACATCCTCCCTTGCAAGCCTTAGAAATCCATTACTCGCAACAAACCCGGAGTCTCTTCCCCATTGAACGATTTCCCGTTGAGCGCATTGTTTGGCGCGTTAGGCGTGTTGATTCTACTGTCGGCTTTTTTTTCCGGCTCGGAGACCGCCCTGATGGCGCTCAACCGCTATCGGCTCCAGCATCTGGTCAAGCAAAAACACAAAAGCGCTATCCGCGCGCACAAGCTTCTGGAGCGTCCGGATCGGCTGATCGGCCTGATCCTGCTGGGCAATAACTTCGTCAACATCCTGGCCTCCTCCCTAGCCACGGTGATCGCCCTGCGCCTTTATGGCGAGGCAGGGATCGCCATCGCTGCCGGCATCTTGACCCTGGTGATCCTGATTTTCGGAGAGGTGGCGCCCAAGACTTTGGCCGCCACTTATCCGGAAAGAGTGGCTTTTTTTGCAGTCTGGATTCTTCTGCCGCTGCTGCGAGTGCTTTACCCCCTGGTCTGGCTCATAAATCTGCTCGCCAATTTCATCCTTTTCCTGATTGGTATCCGCTTCAAACAGCCGCCAGGAATTCTCCTGTCCACGGAGGAACTGCGCACGGTGGTGGCGGAAGCCGGAACCCTCCTTCCGGAACGTTATCGCAACATGCTCTTGACCATCCTCGATCTGGAAAGCGCCACGGTCGAGGACGTGATGACTCCACGCCAGGATATCCAAGGCATCGATCTGGACGATTCGATCGAGACCATCATCGAACAGATCAAAGCCAGTCACCATACGCGCCTGCCGGTATTCAAGCAGAGTCTCGACAACGTCATCGGCGTGTTACCCATCCGCAAGCTTCTCCCTTCGGTTTCGGCAGATTTCCTATCCAAGGAAATCTTATGCCAGACGCTCGAGGAAATACACTTCGTGCCCGAGAACATGCTTCTGCACCAGGCGCTGGTGGATTTCAAGCAAAACCACAAGCGGCTCGCCCTGGTGGTGGACGAATACGGCGATGTCCACGGACTCGTTACCCTGGAAGACATCCTGCAGGAGTTGGTAGGGGAGCTGACCGGACATCCGAGCCAGGTGCAAAGACAAGCAGATGGAAGCTATCTCGTCGATGCCAGCATCTCGCTGCGGGAACTCAACCGGATCACCGGCTGGCACCTGCCCACTCAGGGGCCCAAGACGCTCAACGGTCTGATCATGGAACATCTAGAAACGATCCCAAGTCCCGGCACTAGCCTGAAGCTGAACGGTTTCCGGGTGGAGATCCTGGAGATGGAAGGCAACGCGGTCAAAAAAGCCCGGTTTCATCCCCCTAAATTCATCCATCCGGTGACTTAAGTCGCATTTGCCAGAGGATCTGTCGTCTATACTTGGAGGAAAAATACTAACGGAGCACGAGGCGCCAATGGTGAAACTGACGGTAAGCTTCAAAGGCAAGCTGATTGAAACCCATCAGTTTGATGGCGGCATCATTACCATCGGACGCGATCCCGACAACACCATCTCCATCAAAGCCTTAAGCATCGCTCCCAAACACCTCATCATCGACCTCGAGCACCCCAAAGGTCCGCAGCTCATGCGGGCGGATGAACGCTTTCCGATGGAGGTCAACGGCCGTCCCACTGACCGACACTTGCTCGCCCACGGCGACACTATCCGCCTCGGCAACCATACGCTCCATTACGCCGCTGAACAAGTCAACCCAGCGCTCCAAACCCCTGCCGACGAGGAGGAACCGGAAGCAAGCCTGCAAATCCTCAACGGCAAAAACATCGGCCGGCTAATCCCCCTAAAGCGCGCGCTGACACGGCTTGGCAACCACAGCAGCGTGGCGGTCATCGCACGCCGCAAAAACGGCTATTTCCTGGCTAGCCTTACAGGTGGCGAGCGAATCAAAATTAACGGCCATCCGCTGGGGAATCAGACCATCCAGCTCAACTGCGGTGATACCCTTGAAATCGACCACAACCGCTTGATGTTCCATGGCTGATGGTTGCCCCGACAAACGCCGGTTCCACCGCGTTCTGTATCAGGTCCATGCTGAACTGACAGATGCTTCTGGCCACCCTCATCCCTGCCAGATCGTCGATCTGTCTCTGCGCGGTTGCCTGCTCGAGTTCTCCGGCGAACCTGCGCTGGATACCGCTGGCCCTTGCCTGCTTATGATTCCCCTAGATCGGGACAATACCATTCAGATGACGCTTTCTCTGGCTCATCGGCACGGCCCGCGTCTTGGCTTCGTTTGTCGCCACACCGACCTGACCAGCTTCACCTTGCTCAGACCTCTGGTCGAATTGAACCTGGGTGACCCCAAGTGGCTGGAGCGTGACCTCAACTCGCTGTGGGAGCTTCCTTAACCTGGCCCAGCTGCTTGCAAGCGGCGCTTCTCGGCGGCCACCGCCCGGATGCGGGCCTGACGTAACTCGCTGCCGAGCGCTTGACCGCACAGTCCTTTGGCCAAAAGCGGTGCGGCCTTGACCACCGTGGCTGCACGCCGCAATGCCCGCCACCAGTCCGCCTGGGGGTAAGGCTGATCTTCCAACCCTTTGCGTCCCCGGGCATCGGCCATGCTGGCCAGCAAAAATTGCTCGAAGCTGCTGTCCCCGCGCAGGGCATCGAGGGCATACAGCACATCCACGATGGTACTTGGGCGCAGCTCATAAACCTTGTGGCAATAGTCGTGATAGCGCATCACTTTCTCCGCCAGCCGATGATAGACCCGCGGCGCTTTGAGGCGCTGACATAATTCAGCGAGCGGGATGAGGCCGCGGGTTTCGTGACTGCGGTGATGGGGCCACATTCGCGCTGGCGTCAGCCCCTTGCCCAAATCGTGGGTCAGGGCAGCGAACCGAACCACGGTATCCGGCGTCAAGCGGGCGGCCTGAGCCAATGCCATCATGGTATGCACCCCGGTGTCGATCTCCGGGTGCCACTTGACCGGCTGGGGGACACCGAACAGGCGCTCAATTTCCGGAAACAGGCGTGCATTCGCCCCGCATCCCCTGAGCACCTCGAAAAACGCGGTCGGGGTGTCCTCGGCCAGGGCTTTTACCAATTCCTGCCAGACTCGCTCCGGCGTCAGGGCATCCACTTCGCCAGCCTCGACTATCTGCCGCATCAGCGCCAGGGTTTCCGGCGCAACGGTAAATCCCAGCTGGGCGAACCGGGCGGCAAAGCGGGCCACGCGCAAAATGCGCAGAGGATCCTCGGCAAAGGTGGGGGACACGTGGCGCAAGATCCGGTTTTGCAAATCCTTCAAGCCACCATAGGGATCGATCAAGCGCCCTTCCGCGTCCATCGCCATCGCGTTGATAGTCAGATCGCGCCGGCGCAAATCCTCCTCCAAGGTGACGTTGGGACCGGCGTGGACCACAAACCCCCGGTGACCGGGAGCCACTTTGCGTTCGGTACGGGCCAAGGCATATTCTTCATGGGTTTTGGGATGGAGAAACACGGGAAACTCCCTTCCTACTTGCTTAAAACCGCACCTCTCCATGGATTGGGGGGTTTCCCCTACCACCACCCAATCGCGCTCTTTGACCTCAAGGCCCAACAACCGATCGCGCACCGCACCACCAACCAGATAGGCTTTCATTGAGTTTCCTGGAATTTGCCCATCGTTTAGATCAGAATAGTTTAATTTGCTTTCCATCCCAATGCGTTCCATGCGGCAGATTTACCAGGCCGACGACATCCTGGAAGCCAATATCGTCAAAGGTATGCTCGAGCAATGCGGGATCAAGGCCCATGTGCATGGCGCCTATCTCCAAGGCGGCATCGGTCTCCTGCCGGTAACCGGCATGGTTTCCCTGTGGGTGGAGGACGATCAGGCCGATGCCGCCCGCCGATTGATCGACCAATACCTTGAGCGCTGATGGCGGTCCGGCAATGGGTAATTCTGCTGGCCATCGCCTGTTGGAGCCACCTGCTTGCAGCGGAAGAGCTAACACCTAAAATCCATATCGAAGGGGTAAAAGGGGAGTTGCGCCGCAATATCCAGGCACAATTGTCGCTTGCTGACGAAAATTGTTCCTCCCCCCGCTGGCGCGTGCAAGACGCTTGGGTCGCTTCCGAGCCTGAGATCCGCAAGGCGATGCGGGCCCTGGGTTACTACCGGCCGGTCATCCGCAGCCGGTTTGAATTCACCCTGAAGTGCTGGCAGGCGAGTTTCTCGATCGAACCAGGACCCCAGGTCAGGCTTTCCCATGTGGACATCCAAATTTTCGGAGAGGCAGCCGACGATCCTGAGTTCAAGGCAGTACTAGCAGACCCGCCGGTCAAACCAGGCGACCTCCTCCATCACGGCCGCTACGAGGATTTGAAACGCCGCCTCCTGAATCTGGCCGAACAGCGCGGCTATTTCGACGCCCACCTGCAGGTGCACGAACTGATCGTCGATCCGGTCCAAAACCTTGCCTGGATCCGTCTTCACCTCGACTCCGGTCAGCGCTATGTCTTGGGAGACATCTACCTCCAGCAGGATATTCTGGACCCGGCATTCATGCGCCGTTACCTTCCCCTCAAGCCGGGTGACCCCTATGCCAGCACTGCTGTGACCGAAGCCTATCAGGTATTGGCCGACAGTGGATATTTCCAAGCAGTGGAAATCCGGCCGCAACGGGAGCAGACAAGCGACCGCAAGGTACCGCTTAAAATCCGGCTGTTTCCACGCAAGCGGCATTTCTTCAAGCTGGGGATAGGGTTTGATACCAATACCGGGCCCCGGCTTTCCCTGGGTTATGAGAACCGCCGTCTCAACCGCCGCGGCCACCGGCTGCAGGTGAGCGGACGCGCCTCGCCGGTGCGGTCGGAACTCAGCAGCCAGTATCTGATCCCATGGGAGGATCCGGTCCGGGAAACCTTAAGCTTCCAGGCCGGCTACCTGCACGAAGAGATCGATACCTTGCGTTCCGACAACGCAGCCTTGGGCGCTCGCTTCCTCCATCCCCGTCGGGATTGGAGCGAGACTGTCGGCTTGGAGCTCAAATATGAGAACTCGGCCATCAAAGGCGCCGAAGCCCAGTCGGCCGTGCTTCTGATCCCTCAGGTGCAATGGACCCGGGTCAAAGCCGACGATAGGCTGCGGCCGAAACGGGCCTTAAAAGGCGACTTGTCCCTCAAAGGTGGCGCTGCGATCCTGGGCGATCCGGTCCATTTCCTCCAGGCACACGCCTACGCCAAGGGCGTTTATCAATTGCCCTGGCAGGGAAGAATCGTGTCCCGGATCGAGGTGGGAGCCACCTGGACCGATCGCTTCGCCAGTCTGCCTGCCAGCCTTAGATTTTTCGCCGGTGGCGATACCAGCATCCGGGGTTACGGCTACAAACGCCTGGGGCCCAAAAACCAAGATGGTGACGTGATTGGCGGGCGTTACCTGAGCGTGGCCAGCCTGGAATACGAACAGCTGTTCCTGAAGAACTGGGGCACAGCGCTGTTCTTGGATGCGGGCAATGCGTTCACGACCTTGAACGAACCGATCCAAATCGGCGCTGGTATCGGAGTCCGCTGGTATTCCCCAGTCGGCCCGATCCGCTTGGACCTGGCCGCTCCGGTGAATAAGGACGGTTTCGGACTTAGGGTACACGTTTCCATGGGACCTGAACTGTGAAGCGCCTGGCTTACTTCGTCCTGACCCTATTCCTGTTGATCCCCTTGGCGCTGGCAGGCCTTGTGGGACTCTCTGCGACCGAAGCCGGCACCCGCTGGCTCGCGACCGCCGCGGGGCACTTTGCCCCAGGAGAGCTCAGCATCGGCCAGATCCATGGGACCCTGCTGCGCCGCTTCGAATTGGAACAGGTCAGCTATCGCCTCCCTCCCCACCAGTTCGAACTCGCCCATCTGACCCTGGCCTGGCAGCCTAAGGCCCTGTTTTCCAAGCACCTTAAAATCGAGGAAATCACCGCCTCGGGCCTCAATTACCAGGGACCGGCCGCCCCGCAAGCCGAACCTACCCCCTTCACCTTGCCCGCCATACGCCTGCCGCTGGTAGTGACGATCCAGCGCGCTGAATTGACCGACCTGGCGATCGTCCAGGGCGAGGCGCGCTTAAGTCTCAAGCACGTGCTGCTGGACGCCGAGCTGATGGGAGACCGGTTCATCATCCATGGATTCAGGGTCCTCGTCGAACCCTGGTCCCTCACCGCCACCGGTGAGGTAACGCTCCAAGGCGACTATCCTTTGAAGCTCGCCATCGACTGGCGCGGCAAAGCAGACCTTCTGCTCGCAGGCCAGGGCAAGCTCAGCGGCGATCTCCGCGAGCTAATCATAGAGCATCGCCTGACCACGCCATTCGAAGCCGTCACCTTTGGGACGATGAACGCCCTGGACCCCGATCTTGCGGTCGAACTCCATGGCGGCTGGAAAAACCTGAGCTGGCCACCTGTCACATCCGATTACCGAAGTCCCACGGGCAGCTATCGCGTGCATGGCAGCCTCAATGCTTATCAGCTAGAGCTAGAAGCCCAGCTGGAAGGCAAAACCATCCCGGCGCTTCAGGTCCATCTCAGCGGCCGCGGAGATACCAAATCCCTGATGCTGACGCCCTTTACCGTGCATCCCCCCAAAGGTCAGCTGACCGCCACCGGCAAAGTGACCTGGGCCCCGACGTTTACCTGGCAACTCGCCCTCAAGGGACGCGACCTTAACCCAAAAACGCTTCTGCCCGACTGGCCCGGCCGCTTGGAACTGGCGGCATCGAGCTGCGGCCAGTGGGATGAAACTGGGCTCATGCTCAGTCTCAAGATCGACCATCTGCGCGGCAGCTTGCGCCAGCAGCCGGTGGATGCTGCTGGCACCCTAGAGCTCAAAAACGGCCAGTGGCGCAGCGACAAGCTGGAGCTGGTAAGCGGTGCCAACCGGCTCTCCCTCAAAGGCCGCTACGGCAAGCGCATCGACCTGAGTTTCTCCCTCGAGGGACGTCGCCTGAGTGATCTTTGGCCAGGTCTCCAAGGCACCCTCAACGCCCGGGGAAGGCTTAAGGGAGACCTTAGCTTTCCCGAGATTCAGGCTGAAGCCCAAGGCCGGGGGATCGCCTGGCAGGACAACCGGCTCGAGACGCTTAGGATGACGCTGCGCTTTGCCCCCGACGCTCCGACTTCCCGCAGCGATCTCAGCTTAACTCAGCTACAACTTGCAGGTCTCCAAATCGAGCGCCTGAATCTAAGCGCCCGCGGCGGATTCGACCGGCATCGGCTGACCCTCGATCTTAAGGCCCCCCAAGGCCGCCTGATCACCGCCTTGGCAGGCCGCTACCGCGCTAAGGTTTGGCAGGTGGGCATCGATCGGGTGCAGCTGGAACCCCCAGAGGGCAAGCGGCTCGCATTTCCCGGCGACGGGACTTTGGCGGCAGCAGCCAGGCTGGATTTCAATGCCCAACCGACCGCTGTTGCCGGCAATCTCGATCTGGAAATTCCAAATCTCGCCCGGCTGGCCCCCTGGCTGCCGCAACTGGATAGACCCGAAGGGCGGCTCTCGGTGGCCCTGCGCGTGGCAGGCCCGGTGGACAATCCAAAGCCTGAGGGCTACCTCAAGCTGACCGGGGGAGCGGCGGGTATCAGAGCTGCCGGCATTCGCCTCACCGCCATCGAAGCCTCCATCGCTGGCAGCGGGGGACGCTTCGATCTGACCGGCAGCCTTCGCTCCGGCGAAGGGCGCCTGGATTTCTCCGGGTGGGCCGAACCGCCCGGGAAGCTGCACCTGACCCTCAAGGGCGATGACCTGGAAGTGGTCAGGCGAACCCAGGCCAAGATCCTCGCTTCCCCGAAGCTGGTATTTGACCTTACCGATCGGACCGGACATCTCAAGGGCGGGATCTTACTCCCCAAGGCGGACATCCAGCTCAAAGCCCTTCCCGAAGGGAGCGTGACCGTGTCTGAGGACGAGTTCATCGTCGGTGCTGAAGCCGAGCCTGCAGAGCCGCCCTTTCGGCTCACCAGCCGCGTAGAGCTGGCACTTGGGGATCAGGTGCGCTTTAAGGGGTTTGGTCTGACCACCAAGCTAAGCGGCAAGTTGGAGATCCGCAGCCGCAATGGTCAAACCAGCGCCCACGGCGTGATCGATCTGAAGCAAGGAATCTACAAAGCCTATGGGCAGAACTTAAGGGTCGAAAAAGGGCGCTTGATCTTCACCGGTCCAGTGGATCAGCCTTATCTCGAACTAACAGCGGTCCGAACCATCGAGCGCGAAGCTATCACCGCCTTCCTGGAAGTGCGAGGACCGGCCAAAAAACCCGTGCTTCAGGTCAAAAGCCAGCCTCCCATGCCGGAAACCGAGGCCCTTGCCTACCTTTTGACCGGCCGCTCCTTCAAAACTGGTGGTGCCGCCGATCAGACTGCGGTTGCCAAAGCCGCCTTGTCCATGGGCATAGGCCTGGCTCTGCCCTGGATCAGAAAACTGGGTCTAGAAGGGGTCGCGATGCAAACCGGCATCACCTATGAAGACACCGCCCTGACTGTAGGAAAATACCTGACGCCAGATCTCTATGTAGGATATGCTCTCAGTTTGTTCAATGGGGTTGGGCGAGCGCTGGTGCGCTACCAGATCAACCGTTTCTTCGCTGTCGAGGCGGGTGCCGGGGTCAGCCAGAGCGTCGATCTTTTCTATACCATTGAAACCGATTGATTCGCCTGTATATCTTCGTTGAGGGGAGCTATGACCAGACTGTCTATCCTGCTACTTGCAATGCTCATGATCCTGTTATCTGCCTGCAGCAAGGTCAGCAAAGAGAATTACCAAAAACTGGCGTTGGGAATGGACTATCAGAAGGTGGTCGAGATCTTGGGCGAGCCGGATCAGTGTGAAGCAGTCCTCAACGCCCAAAGCTGCACTTGGGGCGATAAGGAGAAAAACATTACGGTCCGTTTCATCGGCGACAAGGTCGTTTTATTCTCAAACGAGGGGCTTTGATCATCGATGGAGTCCCCTCCTGGGACTTGCGGGTCTTGGGACGCCCTCCATCGTGCCTTAGGGGGTTTACGCTGACAAACACCTAGGCTATAGCATCTGAACCGCTGACATACATCTGGCTATCCTTATCCATAAGGGAAAGCGCCTGGAGGTTTATTCAGCCCCCGAGCGCGGTGAATACCAGCACCTGGACTTCTACCGCAGCGGGACCATTTCGCCCAAGGCCTTCCCCGATCTCGGGGTCGAGCTGCGCGAATTCGGGATGGAATAGCCATCCCCTTCACCGCTTGACGGCGGCTTACCCCAAACGCTAAATTCGCCTGAAATTAAGCCCATTGAAATTCCTATCCTTATAATCACCGATGGAATTTAAGGATTATTACAAGATCCTGGGCGTCTCCCGGGATGCCGGTCCAGACGAGATCAAGCGCGCCTATCGCAAGCTGGCGCGGAAATACCATCCGGATGTGAGCAAGGAACCGAATGCCGAGGAAAAATTCAAGGCAGTCGCCGAAGCCTACGAAGTTCTCAAGGATCCGGAAAAGCGCAAAGCGTACGATCAATTGGGAAATAGCTGGCGGGCAGGGGAAGGATTTCGCCCGCCGCCGGACTGGGAGGAGCGCTTCGGGTTCGGTAGGGGTGGCTATGCCAGGACCGGTTTTGGGGACTTCAGTGAATTCTTCGAGACGCTGTTCGGCGGCGGTTTTCGCCCCCGCGGCCGAGGCGGTTTCCGCATGCGGGGGGAAGATTTGCACGCTAAAGTTTACATCGACCTGGAAGACGCCCAACGCGGCACCACCCAAACTATCACCTTGAGCATCCCGGAGGTGGATCCGGCCAGCGGCCGCCTGGTGGAAAAATCCAAATACCTTAAGGTCACAATCCCCCCCGGCATCCAGGATGGGCAAAAAATTCGCCTGGCAGGTGAGGGGGCGCCGGGGGCAGGCGGAGGACCGGCAGGAGACCTGTATCTGGAAATCCACTTCAAACCCCATCGCTTCTTCAAGGTGGAGGGCAAAGACTTGTATCTCGACCTGCCGATCACCCCTTGGGAGGCAGCCTTGGGCGCCAAAGTACCAGCTTTGACCTTGGACGGCAGGGTGGAACTGAAGATCCCGGCCGGCTCCAAAACCGACCAAAAACTGCGCCTGAAAGGAAAGGGTCTACCGGGCACCCCGCCGGGGGATCTATACGTGATCCTGAAAATCCATACCCCACCGGCGGACACCGAGGCCAAAAAGCGCCTCTATGAGGAAATGGCCCAAGTCATGCCGATGAATCCCCGCCAGGGTATGGGAGGATAAGCCATGCAAGAGAGCGAGATCTTGTCCGGCACGGTGCTGGACGAGCACTTCCGCCTGACGTTGGTGGAAGTGTGCCGGATCTGCGAAGTGAGCACCGAGAAAGTAGTAGAGCTGGTCAACGAAGGGGTGATCGAGGTGGAAGGGAGCGAACCTTCCGACTGGCGTCTCGATGCCGCCGCCTTCGAGCGCCTGCGCATCGCCCTCAGGCTGGAGCGGGATCTTGGGGTCAACTTCGCCGGAGCAGCGCTGGTCATCGATCTTTTGGAGGAGCTGAACCGGCTGCGCGGCAGCCGGCGTTGATCTGCTCAGGTCCGGAACTGACCGACGATTTCCGCGAGCTTCCCAGCCTGCTCCCGCAAATGGACGATGGCCTGGCGGGTTTCTTCCATCTTTACGCAGGCGGCATCCACCCTATCGTTGACCCGGACGACGTTCTGGTTTATCTCCTCGCTCACCATGCTCTGTTCTTCCACTGCGCTGGCGATATGGGCGTTCATCTCCTTGACCTCATCGATCATGCGGGTAATGTTAGCCAGCACTGTGTTGATGGTATGAGCCTCCGCCATGCTCGCGTGGGCTTGTTCCTTGCTCTGGGAAATCACTTGCACCGCCTGGCGCGCGCGGCTGCGCAGGCGTTCGATGGTCTGCTGGATCTCGGCAGTGGACTCCTGGGTGCGCGAGGCGAGGGTGCGGACCTCTTCCGCCACCACCGCAAACCCGCGTCCCTGTTCGCCCGCACGGGCAGCTTCGATGGCGGCGTTGAGCGCCAGCAGGTTGGTCTGATCGGCGATGTCACCGATGATTTTGAGCACCTCGCCGATGCTGTCGCTGTCGCCTTCCAGTTCCCTGAGCACTTGCGCTGCCTTGTCCACTTCCGAAGTGAGCTGGTCGATCTTGACGATCGCCCCCTGGACTACTGCCTGACCCGCCTTGACCTCAGCGTCGGTGGCTTGGGATGCATCTGCCGCTTTGGTGGTACTGTGCGCGATCTCCTGTACCGCCACCGTCATCTGCTGCATGGTAGAAGCTACGTGCGCCAATTCGCTGCGCTGGCTTGCTGCCCCCTCTTCGCTAGCTCCTGCCAATTGATCCAGGTGGCCGGCCTCCCGGGCCAAGTCCTGACTGCTATCCTTTACTGTCAATACCAGGTTACGCAGCTTTTTCATGAATTGATTGAAGCTGTGCGCCACCCAGGCGAATTCATTCTTGCCTTTGGCTTCCAGGCTGGCGGTCAGATCCCCCTCTCCCTGAGCGATGTCCTGGAGCCTTAAGCCCAAGGCGGTCAGAGGATCGACCACCAGATGTTTGGTAGTGAAAAACAGCCCGGCAGCGACAACCAGGGTGACCAGCGCGATCAGTCCGCCGCCTTTGGCTACGTTCGCGGCGATGGCACCATCGGCCTCGTTTAAAGAGGCAATGATCTCGAACGCCCCGTACAAGTCTCCGAGCTTTTTACCCTCCATCGGATAGCCCAACACGTCTTTACCATCGATACGCCCCCACACGCTTTCGGAGGTCTTAGGGTCGCCGTGGCACATAAGGCACTGCTCGTCCAGGCGGACCGGGCGGAAGTAGCGCAAGGTGTTGTGTTCTTCGTCGATGAAGCGGTACTCGGCCGCCTGCGGATGGCGGGCGAAATAGTCGAGCGCCTGGGCCTCGACGGAATCTGGAGCATTGGCCGGATTGCGCGGATTTTGGCGCGGGGTCTTAAGCTCGTAGCCGTTCTCTTTGGCCTTGAGCTTGAGCGGCTCCCAGAAGGCTGCCACCGGCACGGCGATTAGAATCTTCTCCTGTGCCTGGCTTTCTGGAAGCTGGGCTAGTTCGCGCAGCCTGGCCGGCGAGAAGACGCCGAGTTCCCACTGCTTGGCGGTCTGCTCGCGCACCGCCTCGGCGATCATGAGCACGTTCTTGGCCCGGTATGCTTCGGCCTCGATCACCGCCTGCCGCTGCTGGCGGGCGTAAAGCCAAAGCAATCCGCCTGCAGACAACACCAACAGCCCGACCACGATCAATACCAAACGCATGCCGACCGAATGCCTATTCATTTGAATCTCCCCCACGCTGAATCCTACTCGAAAGGATAGTTCAAGAATTTTTTGCCGGAAGGAGACCTAAGAAAAATTTTCCGCCAACGAACTCGGCGTCAGGTTTTCGCCACCCGAATCCCGCGTAAATTCCGAAATGACTTCTCCCGCGCTGTCTCCAGAAACTCCTGGCAGTAGGCCAACCCACTTTCCGCCTGCCGCAGCGCGGCATACAACGTCCCCCAGACCGGCTGTGGCCCCAACGGCCGCGCAGCTACGTAATCCCGGGCCAAGTACTCGGCCAGGGCCCAGTTGGGTAGCACGCACACCCCGCGGTGGCTGGCTACCAGCTGCAGCATCATCGCGGTCAGCTCACAGGTCCGGTGGCTGGCTGGCTGCACCCCGGCTGGATCCAGGAATTTGCGGAACACATCCAACCGTTCCCGTTCTACCGGATAAGTGATGAGCACCTGATCGCGCAGATCCTGGGGTTCGATCCAGCGCTTAGCGGCTAAAGGATGATCTTTGGCCATGGCGAGCAGCGCCTGGAATGCGAACAACGGTTCATAAACGATTCCGGCTAGGGGGTTGGGATCGGAGGTGATCACCAGGTCCACATCTCCCCGCACCAGCGCCGGCAGTGGATCGAAGCTGTAACCCAAGGTCAAATCCATCTCCACCTCCGGCCATGCTTCGCGGTAAGCGTCCATGGTCGGCAGCAGCCATTCGAAACAGCTATGGCATTCGACTACGATGAACAGCCGTCCCGCCTGCCCACTCCTGAGGCGGGCTAAATCGCGCTCGGCTGCCTGCACCGCCGGGAGAATCTGCTCGGCCAAAGCCAACAGGCGCTTGCCAGCAGGGGTAAACGCAAAGGGGCGAGTTGTGCGGAGCACCAGGGGCATTCCCAAATATTCCTCTAGCGCGCGCAATTGATGCGACAAGGCCGATTGGCTCAAATGCAGCCTCTTGGCAGCAGCTCCCAAGCTCCCGGTTCGAGAGAGCATTGTCAGGGTTCGTAAGTGTTTGAGTTCAAGATACATGTTGGCTGCGCCTAGCCTGATTCGCCAACTGAAAACCTACTGGCGAATTAGATCTTTTCATGCAGTTTTTTCAATTTAATTTGAAAAATCATCAATTGAATTCATGATCTTAATTACTCATACTTTAATATCAAACACAGGATCCACCCTGCTGAGGACATTCCAATGACTATCGTTCACAATCTTGGCTTTCCCCGAATCGGCCTCAAACGGGAGATGAAACGGGCCGTCGAAGCTTATTGGCAAGGCGCCATCGACCGGGAACAATTGGAACAAACCGGCCGAATGCTACGCCGAAGGCACTTAGAAATCCAGGCCAAGGCGGGCCTTGATCTGATTTCCGTAGGCGATTTTTCCTGGTATGACCACGTCTTGGACTCAAGCTGCCTGGTCGGCTGTATCCCGGAGCGCTTCGGCCATCGCGGAGGTATGGTGGATCTGGATACCTATTTCCGCATGGCCCGCGGCCGCGCCCCTAGCGGGGAACCGCAACCTGCATGCGAGCTGACCAAATGGTTCGACACCAATTATCACTACCTCGTCCCAGAATTGACCAAAAAGATGGACTTTTCTCTCTCTTCGGAAAAACTGTTTGCCGAATATAAAGAAGCACGGGAAATCGTCGGAGAGAGGGCCAAGCCGGTGCTGCTCGGCCCCTTGTCGTGGTTGTACTTGGGCAAATGCCAGGGCGAAGATTTCGACAAACTGGAGCTTTTGCCGCGCCTGTTGCCGGTCTATGGGGAAATCCTAACCCGCCTTAAAGCCCAGGGCGCCCAATGGGTGCAGATCGACGAACCGGTTCTGGTACTAGATCTTACTTGGAAGTGGCGGGCCGCCTTCGAGAGGGCCTATCACCAATTGCAGGTCAAAGGCTTAAATCTGCTTTTGACAGTTTACTTCGGCCCTCTGGAAGACAACCTTAAACTCGCCTGCGAGCTTCCGGTAGCCGGACTGCATGTGGATGCAGTGCGGGCGCCGGAAGAACTCATGCAGGTCCACGATTGGCTGCCAGCCCACAAAGTCCTGTCGATCGGGATCATCGATGGTCGCAATATCTGGCGGGCTGATCTGGACCGGGCTTGGCAGACGTTGGAACCGCTCCGCTCCAGGCCAAACCTGTGGCTGGCCCCCTCCTGCTCGCTGCTCCATGTTCCCGTGGACTTAAGTGCCGAAACCGGTTTGGATAAAGCGCTGAAAAGCTGGCTGGCGTTCGCAGTGCAAAAGCTAGACGAACTAGTCCTGCTCAAGCAGGCGCTGGTGCAAGGTCCAGGCGGCGCCAGCTGGGAGGCGAGCCGTCAGGCCATCCGCAGCCGACAAGGCTCGGAGCGCGTGGTCAGGCCTAAGGTGCGCCAAAGGCTCAAGGAGATCACCCCTACCATGGAGCAGCGCTTAAGTTCCTACCCGCTGCGCCGTCAGGCCCAACGCGAGCACCTCAAACTACCGCTTTTGCCGACCACCACCATCGGATCTTTTCCGCAAACGGCAGAAATCCGGGCCAGGCGCCGCGCATTCAGGAGCGGCGAAATCGGCGCGGCCGACTATGCTGCCTTCCTCAAGGAACAGATCGCTTTGACGGTGAAGCAGCAGGAAGCCTACGGGTTGGATGTACTGGTCCACGGCGAGCCAGAACGCAGCGATATGGTGGAATACTTCGCCGAGCAATTGGAAGGCTTTGCCGTGACCGAAAACGGCTGGGTGCAATCCTATGGTTCGAGGTGCGTCAAACCGCCGATCATTTACGGAGATGTGGAGCGAACTCAGCCGATGACCACAGATTGGATCCGCTATGCCCAATCCCTCACCACCAAACCCATGAAGGGCATGCTGACCGGACCTGTGACCATGCTGCAATGGTCGTTCGTGCGCGACGATCAGCCGCGCCAGGATACCTGCTTGCAGATCGCCCTGGCCTTGCGGGACGAGGTGGTGGATTTGGAGGGAGTCGGCATCGGCGTAATCCAGATCGACGAACCTGCATTGCGGGAGGGATTGCCTTTGCGGCGCAAGCATTGGCCAGCGTACCTAGACTGGGCGGTTCGGGCTTTCCGCATCGCCTCCTGTGGGGTACGGGACGAGACCCAGATCCACACTCATATGTGTTACTCGGAGTTCAACGACATCATCGAAGCCATCGCGGCTTTGGATGCCGACGTCATCACGATCGAGGCGGCGCGCTCGAAGATGGAGCTTTTGGCAGCCTTCGCCGGCTTTGAATACCCCAACGAGATCGGGCCTGGGGTCTATGACATCCACTCCCCCAACGTCCCCACCGTGGCAGAGATGGTGGCCCTGCTGGAAAAGGCAGCGGAAAAGATCCCCATCGACCGCCTCTGGGTCAACCCCGACTGCGGCCTCAAGACCCGTCAGTGGCCGGAGGTGGAGGCGGCTCTCACGCGCCTGGTGGAGGCGGCCTCCATCTTACGGCGCAACTATGCATGAATTCGGCTGACTACCCTTCCCGCCGGTACCACTCCATCAGTTCCTTCGCCGCCTGCCAGCCAGCATAGATCACCACCGGTGTGATCAGGGCCTCCTGCCAGCCCACCCGGCCTGGTGTCTCGTCGGTGAGGACGATCAGAATCCAGCTGGCCACCAAGAGTATCAAGGAAGTCAGCACGCGTCCGAACATCAGCCATCTCTCTATCTGTTTTTCATGCTTGCTGAGCCCTCATTTTTGGCTCAGAAGTGTTATACTAAGCTCTTTACTTTGGAATTATTCAGGACTAAAATGGTCCTAAAACAAAACCAACCCAACGTTACCAATGTTACGCCTGAGTAAACTTGCCGACTACGCCATCGTCATCGCCAGTCATAGCGCTCGGGTTCCGGAACAAACCCATACGGCGGCGGAAATCGCCCTCACCGTGAACATCGCTTTGCCGACCGTGCAGAAGATCCTAAAGCGCCTGAATCAAGCCGGCATCTTCCAATCCGAACGGGGTCCCCACGGCGGTTACCGGCTGGCGCGGCGACCGGAGCAAATCAGCGTCGCCCAGATCATCGCCGCGCTGGAAGGCCCCATCGGGCTGACCGAATGCAGTCTGGCAGAAAACCACTGCCGCAAAGCACAAGGCTGTGACATCCGCAGCAACTTAGCCCTCATCAATCAAGCGATAAGAATCGCTTTGGAAACGGTCAGCCTAGCGGATATGGTCAAACCCCTGCCGCGGGAGATCCCCATTTCCTTAGCAGGTCTGCATACCAATATCCGCTGAAATCTTTTTCGGAGCATCCTCATGGCAGCAAACAGCAAAGAACTGGAAAAACTGATAGTCCGCCAGTACTCTGCCGGCTTCATCACCGAGGTAGAGGAGGAAAGCCTTCCTCCTGGCCTGAGCGAGGACATCATCTGTGCCTTGGCGGCCAAGAAGGGAGAACCCGAATGGATGGTGGAATGGCGCCTGAATGCCTTCCGGCATTGGCTGAAGATGGAAGAACCCCATCATTGGGCGCAGATTAAATATAGCCCCATCGATTACCAGGCGATCAGCTATTATGCCGCCCCCAAATCCCCCAAGGAAAGTCCCAAAAGCTTGGAGGAGGTGGATCCCAAGCTGCTGGAGACCTTCGAGAAGCTAGGCATCCCCCTGCACGAACGCGCCCGCCTGGCAGGGGTGGCGGTGGACGCGGTGTTCGACAGCGTGTCGGTGGCCACCACCTTCAAGGAAACCCTAGCCAAAGCCGGGGTGATCTTCTGCCCGATCTCCGAGGCAATCCGCGCCTACCCGGAACTGGTGCGCCGGTATCTTGGCTCGGTGGTGCCGCCAGGGGACAACTTCTTTGCCGCCCTCAACTCGGCGGTGTTCTCCGACGGCTCCTTTGTCTACGTCCCCAAGGGGGTGCGCTGCCCGCTGGAGCTGTCCACTTATTTTCGCATCAACGCCGCCAGGACCGGCCAGTTCGAGCGCACCCTGATCATCGCCGAGGAAGGCGCCTACGTATCATATCTTGAAGGTTGCACTGCCCCGATGCGCGACGAAAACCAGCTGCACGCCGCAGTGGTGGAACTGATCGCCCTAGAAGACGCTCAGATCAAATACTCGACGGTACAGAACTGGTATCCGGGCGACGAGGAGGGACGCGGCGGCATCTACAACTTCGTCACCAAACGGGGCGAATGCCGCGGAGACCGAGCCAAGATCTCCTGGACCCAGGTCGAGACCGGCTCGGCCATCACCTGGAAGTACCCCAGCTGCATCCTGCGCGGCGATGGCTCGGTGGGAGAATTCTACTCGGTCGCGGTGACCAACCACTTCCAGCAGGCCGACACCGGTACCAAGATGATCCACCTCGGCAGGAACACCAAGAGCACCATCATTTCTAAGGGCATCTCTGCAGGCAAGGCTCAGAACAGCTACCGCGGCCTGGTGAAAGTTCTAAAGAGCGCGGTGGGTGCGCGCAACTACACTCAGTGCGACTCGCTCCTGATCGGCGACCAGTGCGGTGCCCACACTTTCCCTTACATCGAGGTCAAGCAGCCTTCTGCGGTGGTGGAACACGAAGCCACCACCTCCAAGATCAGCGAGGATCAACTGTTCTACTGCCAGCAGCGCGGCATCTCAGCGGAGGATGCGGTATCGATGATCGTGAACGGCTTTTGCAAAGCAGTCTTCAAGGAACTCCCCCTGGAGTTTGCGGTGGAAGCCCAGAACCTGCTGGGGGTGAGTCTGGAAGGTAGCGTGGGATGAAACGAGAAACATTGACCATCTATGACGACCGATACGCTGCTTAACATCGAAAACCTCCACGTCCGCGTGGACGGTAAGCCGATTCTCAAAGGCATAGACTTAAAAATAAATTATGGCCAAACCCACGCCATCATGGGTCCGAACGGTTCGGGCAAGAGCACTTTGGCGAACGTCCTGGCCGGCCGCGACGGCTACGAGGTCACCGAAGGCCGGGTCTCGTACCAGGGCAAGGACCTTTTGGCAATGGCTCCGCAAGATCGGGCCTGCGCGGGGCTGTTTTTGGGCTTCCAGCATCCGGTCGAGATCGCGGGAGTCAGCAATATCTATTTTCTCAAAGCCGCTCTCAACGCCATCCGCAAACACCGCGGCGAGCCGGAAGTGGACGCCATGGACTTCATCCAATTGGTCAAAGCGAGGATGAAGCTGATCGGCTTGGACGAGCAATTCCTGTATCGGGCTATCAACGAGGGTTTCTCCGGCGGCGAGAAAAAGCGCAACGAGATCCTGCAGATGCTGGTGCTGGAACCGACCTTGGGCGTATTGGATGAGATCGACTCTGGCCTCGATATCGACGCCCTCAAGATCGTTGCCCAGGGCATCAACGCCCTGCGCGCTCCTACCCGCGGATTCCTCCTGGTGACCCATTACCAGCGCCTGCTCGACTACGTCACCCCGGACGTAGTCCACGTGTTTGCCGGCGGCCGAATCGTCAAATCCGGGGGACCTGCGCTGGCCCGGGAACTGGAAAGCAAAGGTTACGGCTGGATCGAGCAAGCCCTGGAGCTGACCTCATGACCTTGCCTGCTGAATCTTTGCCATCCTACCAAACCTGCACTGAGATCCTAGCCAACCAAAGCCCGGCCTGGCTGGCCAGGCTGCGCCGGCACGCCCTGGCTCGCTTTTTGAACTCAGGCTTTCCTTCCCCGCGGCAAGAGGAATGGAAATACACCAACCTCACCCCCATCGAACGCAAACGCTTTCTCTTGGCAAACACTGCGGGAGGCGCAGATGCCGGCTGGATCAAATCCAAGCTCCTGCCCGATTGCTGGCATCTGGTGCTGATCGACGGGCAGGTGGCGGATTTTTCCCATCCGCCCAAAGGCGCAGTGATCGTCTCCGACCTGGGCACTGCCCTGCTCCACCATAACGAGTTGATAGCCCGGGGATTTGGGCAGGCGGTGGACGAGAGCCACGGCTTCATCGACTTCAACACTGCCCTGTTTCGGGGTGGAGCGCTGATCTACCTAAGCCGTGGCGCGCACCTTACCCAGCCGATTCAGATCCTGCATGTTCAAACCAAGGCTCAAGCCGTGCCGACCCGCCATCTGATCGTCCTGGAAGAAGATACCGCCGCGACGGTGATCGAAACCTATGTCGGGACCGAGGCAGGGCTGTCTGCCCACGTCAGTGAAGCGCTGCTTGGCCCGGGCAGTCACCTTGAGCACTTCAAAATTCAGCAGGAGTCCGAGCGAGCCTTCCACTTCGGCGGGCTGTACGTGAAGCAGGGAGCTGCCTCCCATTTCAGCCAAACCCAGTTCGCCCTTGGCGGCTTTATGGCCCGCAGCGAAATCCACGTGCAGCTGGGTGAAGGCAGCCAATGCACCCTGCAGGGCCTGCACTGGGCCAACGGCCGCCGTCACCTGGACAGCCATACCCGCATCATCCATGCCGCCCCGGGCGGCACCAGCCGGGAAACTTATAAGGCATTGGCCGAAGATGCCGGCCGCAGCGTCTTCCAAGGCCGGATCGTGGTGCAGCCGGGAGCGCAAAAAACCGATGCCGCCATGGATAATAAAAACTTGCTCTTGTCGGAGATGGCCGAGGTGGACAGTAAACCGCAGCTCGAGATCTATGCCGATGACGTCCGATGCAGCCACGGTGTCAGCATCGGCCAGTTGGATCAGGACGCCCTGTTCTATCTCCAAACTCGCGGTATCGACCCCAAAGCCGCACGCCAGCTTCTGATCTATGGCTTTGTCAACGCCCTGGTCGAGGCGGTTCCAGTGGCGCCTTTGCGCGCCTGGCTGCACCAGGAGCTAGATCACCGCTTCGACGCCATCGACCTGGAAAATACCTTATGAGACAGACTGCATTACGCCCCTTGCTAAGCTATCCGATCGAGTCCATCCGAACCGATTTTCCCGCCTTGCACCAAAAGGTCCACGGCCAACCGCTAGTCTATCTGGACAACGCCGCAAGCGCCCAGAAACCGCGCCAGGTGATCGATACCCTGGCCGCGTTCTATGCGCACGACTATGCCAACGTTCACCGCGGCGTCCACACCTTGAGCGAGCGCGCCACTGCCCGCTTCGAACAGGCGCGCGCCAGAGTCCGGCGCTTCCTCAATGCCGGGGCACTGGAAGAAATCGTGTTCGTGCGCGGTACCACCGAGGCCATCAATCTGGTGGCGCAAAGCTACGTCCGCCCTAGGTTAGAACCCGGCGACCAAATCCTGATCACTGCCATGGAACATCATTCCAACCTCGTTCCGTGGCAGATAGTGTGCCAGCAGACCGGGGCCAAGCTTAAAGTCGCCCCCATCGACGAGCAGGGTGAGCTGCTTTTGGGGGAGTTCGAGAAGCTGTTGGGGCCACGCACCAGGTTGGTGGCAATCACCCACATGTCCAACGCCCTAGGCACCATCAACCCGGTCAAAGAGATCGTCACCCTAGCCCATGCTCACGGCATACCGGTGCTTGTGGACGGTGCCCAGGCAGCGCCCCATTTAAAAGTGGATGTCCAAGCCTTAGATTGTGATTTTTACGCCTTCTCCGGCCACAAACTTTATGGCCCCACCGGTATCGGTGTGCTGTACGGAAAGCGCAAGCTCCTGGAGGCCATGCCACCTTGGCAGGGCGGGGGGGAGATGATCCGCAAGGTCACTTTCGAGACAACCGAATACAACGTCCTGCCCTACAAGTTTGAAGCCGGCACTCCCGCCATCGCCGAGGCGGTGGGCCTTGGGGCAGCGATCGATTACATAGAAAGCATTGGTTTTGAAACCATCGTCGCCTATGAACACGAACTGCTCGAACACGCCACGCGCGAGGCTCTTAAGATCAAAGGCTTAAGGCTGGTAGGCACAGCCTCGCACAAAGGAGCGATCCTCTCCTTCGTGCTGGAGGGCATTCATCCCCACGACATCGGGACGTTTCTGGATCATTACGGGATCGCAGTGCGCGCCGGCCACCACTGCGCCATGCCGGTGATGGATTTCTTCAAGGTGCCGGCGACCGCCCGGGCCTCGTTTGCGCTTTACAACACCGGCGAGGAAGTCGACCGCCTGATGGCCGCCATCAAAGAAATCATCAAGGTGTTTGGCTGATGCTGGAGAACTTGAGAGAGCTGTATCAAGAAGTCGTCTTCGACCACAACCGCAACCCGCGCAATTTCCGGCTGATCAAAGATGCCGACCGGAAAATCGAGGGCTTCAACCCCTTGTGCGGCGATCGCATCACCTTGTATCTGAAACTGGACCGCGATCGCATCGCCGACATCGGCTTTCAAAGCCAGGGCTGTGCCATCTCCACCGCATCGGCCTCGCTTATGACCGAGATCGTCAAGGGCAAAACGCTCGCTGAAGCAGAAAAGCTGTTTCAAGCTTTCCACACCCTAGTCACCTCCCAGGACGACTGCTTAAGACTTGAGGAACTGGGCAAACTAGCGGTGCTGGCGGGGGTGCGTCAGTACCCGTCGCGGGTCAAATGCGCCACCCTCCCCTGGCATTCCCTAGAGGCGGCGATCGAAGGCGAGGTGGAATCGGTGAGCACTGAATAAGCCATGAAGACTTCCTGGATCGATGTCTGCAAAGTCGAGGAACTAGCACCCGGTGAGCACCGGGTCTTTGACCTGGAAGGCACCGACGTGGCCGTATTCAACCTCGGTGGGAAGTTTTATGCTATCGAGGACCGCTGCACGCATGACGGGGCGGAAATCGCCAGCGGTAAACTGGAAGGGGACGCGATCGTCTGTCCCCGCCACGGAGCGCGGTTCTGCGTCAAAACCGGCAAGGTGTTGATGCCGCCTGCTTATGAAGATCTCCATGTATTCCCCGTGCGGGTGGAAAACGGTATGATTCAGGTCCGCGACGACCGTTGGGATTAGGCTCAGGATTGCTAGCGCTTGACATCAAGACATCAGCATAGCTATGCTTTAACGTATGCGAACGACTCTGACCCTGGATCAAGACGTGGCCACGCTGATCGAGCGCTTGCGCAAGACTCGCGGCGTAAGCCTGAAAGATCTCGTCAACGAGGCGCTGCGCGAGGGCCTCAAGCATATGACCGCGCCGCCGCGCCAGCGCGCCCCTTTTCGCACCGAGTCGGTCGACTTGGGACGCTGCCTGCTGGGCAGGATCGACAACGTCGCCGAGATCCTGGCCGTGGCGGAAGGCGAAGCGTTCCGGTGATCCTGCTAGACGCCAATCTGCTTATCTACGCGCACGTCAGTTCCTTTGCGCAGCATGCGCGGGCGCGCGATTGGCTGGACACCCAATTGAGCGGCAGTGTGCCGGTCGGCCTGCCGTGGCGAGCCTACTCGGGTTTGTGCGCATCGTCACCAATCCGCGGGTGTTCGAGCGGCCCGAGCCGATTGCTGAGGCGTGGCGCCAGGTCAGCGCCTGGCTCGACGCGGAGGTCGCCTGGGTCCCTCAGCCAACGCAACGGCACCGGGAGGTCTTGGGAAGGCTGCTCGCGGCAGCCGGCGTCCAGGCCAATCTCGTCCCCGACGCGCACCTAGCGGCTCTGGCCATCGAGCATGGGTTGCTGCTCTGCTCCAGCGACGGCGATTTCGGCCGTTTCCCCGAGCTGCGCTGGCAGAATCCGCTCGCCGCGTGAGCCTTTCATTCAGAGAAACTCCCCCTCTGTCGAATCCGTCTATTTAGAATAAAATTACATGAGGAATCCATGGAAGCGCTGGAAATCAATACCCTAACCCGCAAGATCGATGACCTCAAGAGCCGAACCTTGGCTCTAAGGGGGTATCTTTGACTACGACCGCCAACGGGAACGGCTGGAAGAAATCTTAAGGGAGCTGGAGGATCCGGCGGTCTGGAACGACCCTGACCGGGCCCAGGCACTGGGCAAAGAACGGGGCCAATTGGAACAGACCGTCCAGACCCTAGACCATCTCACGCGGGGACTTAAGGACGCCGAGGAACTCCTGGAACTTGCCCTGGAAGAAGGCGACGAGGACACCGTCACCAGCATCGCTGCCGATCTAGAGAACTACGAAAAGACGGTTTTCGACCTGGAGTTCCGGCGGATGTTCTCCAACCCGATGGATCAGAACAACGCCTTTTTGGACATCCAGGCAGGTTCTGGCGGCACCGAGGCCCAGGACTGGGCCGAGATGCTGCTGCGCATGTACCTGCGCTGGATCGAACGCAAGGGGTTCAGGGCCGAGCTCATCGAGCTGTCGCCGGGGGAAGTCGCCGGCATCAAAAGCGCCACCGTCAAAGTCGAGGGGCCGTACGCTTACGGCTGGCTCAGGACCGAAACCGGCGTCCACCGGCTGGTGCGCAAATCCCCGTTCGACTCGGGTAACCGCCGCCATACCTCGTTTGCCGCGGTGTTTGTCTCGCCTGAGCTTAAGGACGATATCGACATCGAAATCAATCCAGCCGACCTTCGCATCGACGTGTACCGGGCTTCGGGGGCCGGGGGTCAGCACGTCAACCGCACTGAATCGGCGGTCAGGATCACGCATCTGCCGACCGGCATCGTGGTCCAGTGTCAAAACGACCGTTCCCAGCACAAGAACCGGGCCACCGCGATGCAGCAACTGCGGGCCAAGCTCTACGAGATGGAGATGCAGAAAAGGCGGGCGGAGCAGCAGCAACTGGAGGAATCCAAAACCGATATCGGCTGGGGCAATCAGATCCGCTCCTACGTGTTGGATCAGTCCCGCATCAAGGACCTGCGCACGGGGGTGGAGATTGGCAACACGCAGGCGGTCCTGGACGGCAACCTGGACCCTTTTATCGAAGCCAGCCTCAAAAGCGGGCTGTAACCAAACGATTGGAACTGACGGTGACGAACGACCAAGCTAGCCAAGATCTCATCGCTCAACGCAAAACCAAGCTCGCCGCGCTCAAACAAGCAGGTCTGGCCTATCCTACCGATTTTAGGCGCTCCAGCATCGCCTCGGAACTCCACGCCCGCTATAGCGACCAGCCTCCCCAGTTCTTCGACCAGCAGCCTATCCGGGTGCGCGTCGCCGGTCGCATGATGACCCGGCGCATCATGGGCAAGGCGAGCTTCTGCCACTTGCAGGATTACTCTGCCCGGATCCAGCTTTATCTCACCCGCGATGGGCTGCCGGATGGGCTGTACGAGCACTTCAAACACTTCGACATAGGCGACATCCTGGGCGCCGAGGGGGTGCTGTTCAAGACCAAAACCGGCGAGCTTTCCGTCAAGGTGGATGAGATCCGCTTGCTGGCCAAAGCCTTGCGCCCCCTGCCGGAGAAGTACCACGGTCTGACCGACCAGGAATCGCGCTATCGCCAGCGGTACCTGGACTTGATCATGAACGAAGTCACGCGCCGCACGTTCCAGATTCGCTCGAAGGTCGTCCAGGAGATGCGCCAATTCCTGATCGAGCGCGATTTTTTGGAGGTGGAAACGCCGATGATGCAAGTCCTCCCCGGAGGCGCTGCAGCCCGGCCTTTCGTCACCTATCACCATGCCCTAGATATGCAGCTATTCTTGCGCATCGCCCCGGAGCTGTACCTGAAACGCCTGGTGGTGGGCGGTTTCGAGAAAGTGTTCGAGATCAACCGCAACTTCCGCAACGAAGGGCTCTCCACCCAGCACAACCCGGAATTCACCATGCTGGAGTTCTACCAGGCCTATGCCGAATACCACGATCTGATGGATTTGACCGAGGTGATGCTGCGGGAGCTGGCGCAAAAAGTACTGGGCACTGCCACCATCACCTATCAGGGCTGGGAAATCGACTTCGATAAGCCATTCCAGCGTTTCACCCTGTTTGAATCCCTGATTCGCTTCAACCCAAATCTTGCCTCTGAAGATGTAGACAACCTGGAATCTGCCCGCAAGGTGGCGGAAAAACTCGATATTCCCATCCTGCCGAGCTTCGGCCTAGGCAAAATCCAGACCGAGATCTTTGAGAAAACCGTAGAACCCAAACTGCTAGACCCCACCTTCATCACCCAGTATCCGGTGGAAGTGTCTCCCTTGGCTCGCCGCAACGACAAAAATCCGCACGTCACCGACCGCTTCGAGCTGTTCATAGCGGGGCGCGAAATCGCCAACGGCTTCACCGAACTCAACGACCCAGAGGAACAGGCCGAGCGCTTCCGCGCCCAGCTTCAAGCCCGCGCCTGCGGCGACGAGGAGGCGATGCACTTCGACGAAGATTACCTCATCGCCCTTGAGCACGGCATGCCCCCCACTGCCGGCGAAGGAATCGGCATCGATCGGCTGGTGATGCTGCTGACCGATGCCCCCTCGATCCGCGACGTGCTATTGTTTCCGCATCTGCGGCCGAAGCCGCCCGCCCAACCCAAAGCGGCGCAATGATCCCTATTCTGCTGCCCCAGAGCGGCTTTTCTCGACTAGACTTAAGCTGACCCCTCCGATAACCGCTCGATCATCCATGGAGCCATAGGCCGGTCCGTCCACGCTGCCTTATGGAGAACCTTAGCTCCAACAACTACTTTTTGCGGCACTGCTACCAGGCGTTGAAAGAAAACAAACTGGTTTTGCCCACGATTCCAGACATCTCTCTTAAGATCCGAAGAGCGATCAATGACCCCAAGGCTAACAACAGCAAGATCGCGAGAGTGGTCCAGATGGACCCGGTCATCACCGCGCGCCTGATCCAGATCTCCAACAGCCCCCTATATCGCGGTCGGCGCCGGATCGAGAGCTGCCCCGAAGCGCTCACCCGCCTGGGGTTAAAAGCTGCCCAGCACCTGATTACCAGTTTTGCCCTCAAGGCGGTGTTCAAGGCCAGGACCCGCACCATTCAGAAGTACATGCAGGAATTGTGGCACCACAGCAGCTATGTGGCTGCAATCTGTGCCGTGCTGGCGCACAAGACTGCGGGCTTCGACCCGGACCGGGCCATGCTTGCGGGGCTGGTCCATGACATCGGCGCAGTGCCGGTACTCACCTTTGCTGATGGACACATGGACCTGATCGGGCAGCCGCAGGACTTAACCCATGCGATTGTCAAGCTGCGCGGCCCGATAGGTGCAGCGATCATGCGCAAGTGGCATTTCCCTGAGGATTTCGAAGCGGTGGTCCATGAAGCCGAGGACTGGTTTCGGGACCAGGCGGCCGAGCCGGACTACGTGGACCTGGTGCTGGTGTCGCAACTCCACAGCTTCATCGGTACCCCCAAGATCCACAACTCACCACGCATCGATCAAATTCCCGCCTACCGCAAGCTCCTGGCCGGACGTCTGGATGCCGATACCAGCCTCAACATCCTGGAAATGGCCAAGGAAGAAATCTGGCAGATCCAGAACATGTTGGCGGTCTGACCGTGGATATCCGCTTCCCCTCCGTCCCCCTTGTCCCGCTGTCCAGGGAAGCAGGAGCAAGGCCTGCCTTTCCCCTGTTTCGCACCGGCGAGCAGCTTACCGCCCGGGTGTTGGCGCAGACTGCCCCCCGTCGACTGCTTCTAGAGGTCAGCGGACACCGGTTGTCGGCCGAAACCGACCTGGCCTTGCAAATCGGGGATCGATTGCGGCTCGAGGTGGTCCATACCGGTCCCAAACCGCATCTGAAAGTCATCGGTCGCTTGAGCCCTGCCCTGACCACCACCCTGGCCCTGCGCCATGCGCTGCCCCGGCAGGCACCGCTCGATCAGGCGCTGCGGAGCTTTAGGGCAGCGCTTGACCAGCCAACCCTTGCCCCTGCGGTACGTACCCAAATCGAAGCCCTGCTGGGCTCCCTACCTGACCGGAGCGCCCTCGGTCAGCCGGACAAACTCCAGGCGGCCATGCGGCTGAGCGGCTTGTTCATGGAGGCTTCGGCGGTTACTTCGACCGTTCCCATGGAGGCGTGGGATTTGAAAACCCGCCTGCTCGAGCTTGCAGCCAGCATCAAAACTGCCCAGCTTCAAACGCCGGCCGCCTCCGAATCAGAAACCCAGGTCTCAGCGGCTAACTCAACCGCTAGCGGGAAGTCGGATCCATTGCCGGAGCTGGCTGCAAAGGCCTCAGGCGCCTTGGCGCGCATCGTGCTAGATCAGCTCGCCTCGCTGCCCAAGCCGGACACCCAGATTCTCACCTGGCAGCTGGAGATCCCCTTTCGCGACGGTGAACGCTTGGAAACCCTGCGCCTGACCATCGCCGGTGGCAAGCAAGCCAAAGGCGCAGCTTATGAGCTCCTGCCCTGGACGGTGGATCTGGAAATAGAACCTCCAGGTCTTGGCCGAATCCGCATCAAGCTGGTGCTCCAGGGAAAAAAAATCAGCAGCTACTTTTGGGGGGAAACGGCAACCACCACCCGCTTGCTCGAACACCATCTGCACACCCTGGCCCGACGCTTTCGCGCCGCCGGCCTGGAACCGAACCACCTGCAGGCGATCCCACAATCCCAGCCAGAGCGCCCTGCTGCTTCTCTGCCGGCCGCCGGCCCGTTGCTGGACGAGAAGATATGAGCGCCAAACCGCCCTCCGATCCTCAGGACCTTGCCGTGGCTTTACATTACGACGGCACCTCGGCGCCGCGCGTGGTGGCCAAGGGGCGGGGAGAACTAGCCGGACAGATCGTCGCCAAGGCGCGTGAGCACGGCGTCCCGCTCCATCCCGACCCCCAATTGGCCAGCGTGCTGGCCACAATTCCCCTGGGAGAGGAAATCCCACGCGAGCTTTACGTTGCAGTGGCGGAAGTGATCGCCTTCGCCTATTGGCTGAGCGGCAAACGACCCGATCAGGCCTCCCAATAGGCCCTTCTGCTTGGACCTGCACGGTGCAGGCGGATCAGGAGAGCAGCCTCCTCGCGGCTCAAGCCCAAGCTCTCCACCAGTTCCTCCACATCGCTCCCTTGGCGGATGCGTTCAATGGCGGTTTGATAAGCTGGCTCCCCACAGCTTGCTTGATCCTCTCGTTCTTTGAGCCACGCCTTGAACTCCTCGAGCTTTATCGCCAGTTCGCCCATCTGCTCGTCAACTTGCGCTGAGAGGGTGCGGAAATCACCCAGATCGTTCCCCACGCGTTCCAGTACCTGCCGATGTTCCTTAAATTGGCGCTCCAGCCGCTTGAGCCTGCGCCACAACCAGACCCAAAGACCTCCCAAGACTAACACCACCCCTGCCAGCGAGAGATACCAATAGACAGCCATCAGGCGTACTCATCGAGAGGAGGAGGTTCACCGTCAGCCCGATCCGGCAAATCTTGCTCCTCCGGTTGAGGCTCAGGCGCATCCGTCGCAGCAGCGCGCTCAGGTATTTTAGACCTCGGCCGGCGGGGATCGAGCGGTTTGATCGGGGAAGATTTTTCCAGCGGGTTGATTGGGGGCATAATAGATGAGAATTATACTTGTAAACACCCAGATCAACCCGCATCCATTTCCGCGATTTCCTCTTCGCTCAGGAATTTATTCAGGTCCACCAGAATCAACAGCCTTCCCTCCTGGCTGGTGACCCCCTGGATATAACGGGCACTGTCTTCGTTGCCTACATTGGGGGCGGTTTCGATGTCGGCGGGGCGAAGTTCCACCACTTCAGCCACGCTGTCCACCAGGATGCCGATCACCTGCCCGGCGGCTTCGATGATCACGATGCGAGAGGCGCTATCTGGAGCTTTGGAGGGTAACCCGAAGCGGCGGCGGGTATCTACTACGGTCACGACGTTACCGCGCAGATTGATGATCCCGAGCACATAGTCCGGCGCCCCCGGAACGGGGGCGATTTCGCTGACTCTCAGCACTTCTTGCACCTGCATCACATTGATGCCGTAGGTTTCGTTGCCGAGCTTGAAAGTCACCCATTGGATAGGGGCAACCCCCTGGGGTTGCCTTGCATCCTGGCGGACACAGGGGTCCGCCCCTACGCTTTTGGCAATTTGCATCGCGCATTCCTCCGTTTCGTTCAAGGTTTGAGATCCTGCACCAGGCGCTCCACATCGATCAGGGGACAAGGCGGGTCCCCCTGCATCCCAAGCAGCCAGGGCCGACTGATCCGCTCGGTGCGCCAGCGTACTTCTTCCGGCCGCCAGCGGCATGGCTCTTCCACCTCGTGGCAGAGCAACGCAAGCTCGCCGCCGCGGGGCAACAACGCCCAAGGATAAGGACCGCTTATGCTCAAGCCCGGCAGGATCAGCCCAGCCGGATTGACCGCCCAGACCTTACGCCCGGCGACACTTACCTGACCCAACGCCCATGTTGGTTGTCCCGGCCAGGAGGCGATTTCAGCTTCCAATGCAAACACCCCTGACAATTGGGCCACTGGTACTGCAAAGCCCAGCTTTCCCAACCGGAACCCCTGGACTTGAAACTCCCCCTGGGGGGTCGCGACCGATGCGCTGACCAAGTCGGCACCTCCTACAAGCAGGCGCTCGAAATAGCTTGAAAGCACCTGATCTTCAGTCGATGGATGTCCACTCATGCCGACCCAACCTTCGCCGGGGCAACCCCCTGCGGTTGCCATGCATCTAACAAGGCTTGCACCAGTTCGGCATAGGCAAGCGCAGCCCGGCATCCCGGCCGATACAGGGATACCGGCAGATGGGCCTGGCTGGCCTCGCGGAGCTTGGTATCTAGGGGGATCACGCCCGGCCACAAGCGTTCACCATAGCGCTCCTTGAGCATCCTCAAGCTGTCGGACGAAATGCGCGGCCGCCGGTCGTACAAAGTGGGGACGATCGTATAGGGAAACTCCCTTTTCCGCGCGCGGCTGATCATCTCCAGGGTGTGCAGCATCCGCTCCAGCCCCCGTAGCGACAGAAAATCCGCCATCACTGGAATGATCAGATGGTCGCACGCCGCCAGTGCATTGACCATCAGCACCCCCAGCATCGGCGGGCTGTCGATCAGCACGTAAGCATAGCGATCCTCCAGGCGGCGCACGGCCTGCTGGATCACCAATCCCAACCCTTCCAGCGTCCCCGCTTGGCGTTCGATAGTGGCCAGGGCCAGCGCTGCGGGCAAAAGATCCAAGTTGTCCACCCCGGTGGGGCGCAAATGGCGCGCTGGGTCAGGCAGGCTGCGCGCAAGCTGAGCGCGGAAAAGATCATAGACCCCACTGGTCACCGCATCCGGCTGGAAGCCAAAATAACTGGTCAAGGAGCCATGCGGATCCAGGTCTATCAGCAAGGTGCGGGCACCCCGGCCGGCCAGCAGCCCAGCCAGGTTCGCTGCGGTCGTGGTCTTCCCCACTCCGCCTTTCTGATTGCAGACCGACCACACGCGCATCGCTCGCCTCACTTCCCGAATTGATAGCGGGCCAGATGCTTGGCCTGGAGAACCAGCACTACGCGCCGGTTGCGGTAGCGCCCGGCTGCCGTTGAATTGTCCGCCACCGGATGATGTTCACCATACCCCACTGCCGCCATCCGCTGCGGGCTGGCTCCGGACTGGATCAGCCGCCGCACCACGCTGGCCGCGCGCGCTGTGGATAATTCCCAATTGGAAGGAAATTGCTGGGTCTGAATGGGGACATTGTCGGTGTGCCCCTCGATATAGATGGGATTGTCCGGCATCTCGCGCACGATCTCGGCCAGCTTGGTCAGGATAGGGTCAGCCTCGGCAGAAAGCTCGGCGCTACCGCTGGCAAACAGGACGCCGCTTTTCATCTCCACCGCAATCCAGAACTCGTTGCGCTCCACCGCTACCAGATCCTCCTCGATGTATGGCGCCAGGACCTCCTCGATCCGGTCGGCAGCCTCCCCCAATCTCGCTGCCTCCTCCACCGCCTCCAGGATGGGGGGGTCTAGGGTGCGCGCAAGCTCTCCCACCTGAATCGGCTCCGGCACCCTTTGCACCCCATCCTGCCGGTCTTTGAACGCCTTGTCCAGCGATTCGGACAGCACCTTGAAATTGCCTGTATTGACGATGGAAATGGCGTACATGACCACGAAGAAGGCAAACAACAGGGTGATGAAGTCGGCATACGAGACCATCCAACGCTCCAATTTGTCTTCCTCTTCCGGCCGCCGACGGCGCAAGTTTTGCCTTTTCATTCCAAAAAACCGCTCAGTTTGATCTCGATGTTGCGTGGGTTTTCACCCTCGGCGATGGCGATGATGCCTTCGATCATCAACTCCCGGGCCAGGGTCACCGCCCGGATATGGGCTTTGAGCTTGCCCGCGATCGGCAGAAACACCAGGTTGGCAAGTCCCACTCCGTAAATGGTGGCGACGAAAGCGATCGCGATCCCCTGACCCAGCCTTTCCGGATCGGTCAGATTCTGCATCACTTGGATAAGCCCCAAGACTGCCCCCAAGATCCCCAAGGTGGGGGCATAGCCGCCCATGGCCTCGAATACTTTGGCCGCATTGAGGGCCTGCTGTTCTTTGGCGTTCATTTCCAGCTCGAGGCAATCGCGAATGATCTCGGTTTCGTTGCCGTCCACTAACAATTGGAGCCCCTTGCGCACAAACCCATCGGGTTCCAGATCGAGTTCTGCCTCCAATCCCAACAACCCTTCCTTGCGCGCCAAAGCGCTCCAGTGCACGATCTTGTCGATCCGCTGTCGCATATCGATTTTGGGAGGCACTCCCACCTGGTGCAGGTTTTTTAGGGCATTTAAAAACAGCCGCGGCGGGGTCTGCAGCAGCACCGCCCCCAGCGTCCCCCCCAACACGATCAACAGCGCAGGTCCGTTGATCAGAAAGGCCAGACTCCCCCCTTCCAACAGATTGCCACCGACGATGGCAAAAAGTCCCAGGAGGAATCCGGCCAAACTGAGTAGATCCACAATCTACATCGCCCCCAAAAAACCTGCGATTTCGTCCAAAGACAAAACCCGATCCGCCAGGCCTGCCTCGACTACCGCCCTTGGCATGCCGTAGATGGTAGAACTCGCCTCATCCTGGACCCAAAGCTTGGCATTGGCTGCCTTCAAACGCTCGGCCCCGAGCCGGCCGTCCACCCCCATGCCGGTCAACACGACCCCTAGCACCCGGCCGCGGAAATGGTCCGCCACCGAAGTGAAGGTCACGTCAGCGCTGGGCTTGTAGGTCTCGCCGGGACGGGCAGCGCGGATCAAAATCCGATTGCCCGCGGTCAACTCCATCTGCTGTCCGCCCGGAGCCAAAAGCGCCACTGCGGGACGCAAAACGTCTCCGTCGACCGCTTCCCGAACCTCGATTGCAGACAAACGATTCAAGCGCTCGGCAAAGCTGGGCGTGAAATGGCCCGGCATATGCTGCACGAGCAAAATCGGAAATCCCGCGGCGGCCGAAAGTCTCGGCAGGATCTTCTGGAGCGCCAGCGGACCGCCGGTGGAAGCGGCGATGACTAGAAGCTGTACGGGCTGAGAGCCTCGGGCGATGGTTGGGGGTCTAGGCACCGGCGCAGGTCTTGGCTTGGAGGTGGAAGCCGAGATCCGCCGGGACTGTAAGGCCAACGCTCGCACGCGCTGCCTGAGTTCGAGCTTGGCCGCCTCCCGGTCGCTGTGGATGTCCTCCAACCGCTTGGGGATGAAGTCCATCGCGCCGGCTTCCAGGGCGGCCAAAGTCGCCTCCGCTCCGGCCCGAGTGAGCGCCGACAGCATCAGAATCGGCGCAGGATGCAGGCGCATGATCTGTCTGACCGCGGCAATCCCATCCATCCTCGGCATTTCCACGTCCATAGTGATCACATCCGGGCGGGTCAAAGCCGCTTTGCGTACCGCCTCAAAGCCATCGCAGGCGACATCTATCACCTCGATGTCCCGACCCTCCTCCAGGATCTCGATGATGCGCTTGCGCATGAAGGCCGAATCGTCCACTACCAATACTTTCACCGGCACAAACCGCCCCTTTAGGCCGCGTATCTTTTCATCAGGCCAGGCACATCCAGGATCAAGGCGATCTTCCCGTCGCCGGTGATGGTCGCCCCAGCCAGACCATCCAGGCCATTGAGCTTGGCCCCAAGCGCCTTGATCACCACTTCCTCCTGGCCGATCAAATCGTCGACTACGAAGCCGACATAGCGCCCGCCCACGTTGACGACCACTACATGCCCGCGGCGTTCGGTTTCCCCACGCTGGCCCTGAATCAGCCAATCTTTCAAATAAAACAAAGGCAAGGCACGATCCCTGACGAGCACCACCTGCTGACCATCGACCACGTTGGTTCGGCCGAGATCCAGGTCCAAAATCTCGACTACGCTCGATAGGGGCAGGGCGAAAGCCTGATTTTCCAGTTTGATCATCAGGGTCGGCATGATCGCCAAGGTGAGGGGGACCTTGATCGTGATCTTGGTTCCCTTGCCCCTGATCGAGTCCACCTCCACCGTGCCGTTCATCTGGGTGATGCGGGTCTTGACCACATCCATTCCCACCCCGCGCCCGGAAATGTCGGAGATCTCGGTTTTGGTGGAAAAACCGGGCATGAAGATCAATTGGAAGCACTCGCGGTCGTCCAGGCGGGCGGCGGTTTCCTCGTCCATCAAGCCTTTTTCCACCACCTTGCGCCGCAGGACATCCGGGTCCATGCCCTTACCGTCGTCCTCGATGATCAATTCGATCCGGTCCCCTTGCTGGGCGGCGCTTAGGATCACTACTCCTTCCCGGGATTTGCCTGCCCGCTCGCGCTCGGCGGGCATCTCGATGCCGTGGTCCACCGCATTGCGCACCAGGTGGACGAGAGGATCGGCGAGGGCCTCTACCAGGTTCTTGTCCAGATCGGTCTCCTCCCCACGGGTCTCAAGTCGCACCTCTTTGCCCAAGCTGCGCGCCAGATCCCGCACCACCCGCGGAAACCGCCCGAACACCTTTTTGATCGGCTGCATGCGGGTCTTCATCACTGCCAACTGCAGGTCCGAAGTGACCACGTCCAGGTTGGCCACGGCTTTGGTCATCTCCTCATCGTCCAAACTATTCCGCAGGCTCTTGAAGCGGTTGCGCACCAGGACCAACTCACCGACCATATTCATGATTTCATCCAGCCGTTGGGTGTCCACCCGCACCGTGGATTCGGCTGCTGCCGCTTTCTGCTTACCGGCAGGCATAGGATGCGCCGACGAAGGAGGCGGGAGTTCCTCAGCGCCTCCTCCAGGCAGGCGAGCTTGCTCCGATGGGGGTTGGTGCTTCTCAGGAACCCCAAGATGTTTGCCCGGACCGTGGAGCTGATCGAGCAGGGCCTCGAATTCCTCCTCGCTGATCTCGTCTGCACCAGCTGCCGGAGGACTTATCCTTTCTCCCGCTGCGGCGTGTTCCAACAGGGCCTCGAATTCTTGCTCCACCGGGTCGTACGCTGCCTGAGACTCAGGTTCTTCTGCCGAACTCTTTGAGACCGCCGTATCCCCCTGGGGTACGGCAAACCCACGCAAGGTTGCAAGAAGAAGCGGATCAGCCGGCTTTGGCTCTGCCCCCGCACGGATGCTGACCAGCATGGCATTGATCGCATCCAGCGCCTTCAGCACTGCATCCATCAGGGCCAAATCGACCTTACGCTCCCCTTGACGCAGAACGTTGAACACATCTTCGGCCTGGTGGCATAAATCCACTAGGGGGGTGATATTCAGGAACCCGGCTCCGCCCTTGACGGTATGAAACCCCCGGAAGATGGCATTGAGCAAGTCGGAATCCTGCGGCGCTTGTTCCAGCGCCACCAACTGCTCTCCTAATTGCTCCAGAATCTCGCCGGCTTCGATCAGGAAATCCTGCAGAATTTCATCGTTGAAATCGATGCTCATGGCCTAAGGCGCTCCTAAAATCCAAGGCTGGAGAGCAGATCGTCCACTTCGTCCTGGCTTGCGATCGCAGTCTGATCCAACCCCGGGACTACCGGCCCCCCGGCTGCCATCTCCGACTGATCGGCTTGACCGGCGAGAGGCGCGCGCTGAATCGAGCCTTGCCGGCCGGAGAAACGGATCAGTTCGATCAGGCTGTCCTCGGCTTGCTGGACCAGATCGATCACCCGGCGGATAATTTGGCCGGTCAGATCCTGGAAGCTCTGCGCCATCAATACTTCGTTGAGCTGCCCCTGGAGCAGGTTCATTTCCTCATTCAGATCCCCCAGGAATACGGTGATGGCGCGGCTCAACTCCTTAAATTCCTGATACGGCATCTCCCGCTGCAAAAACCTTTGCCATTGCGTAGTCAGGGTCTTGAGTCTTGCGCTAAGCGCCGCCACCCTCGGCAGGATCGCGTCCACCGCGTTCAGCGTCGTGGTGGCTGCCTGCTCGGTCAGAGTGATGACGTGCCTTAAGCGCTGCCGGGCATTGGGGATGTCGTTTTCGGTCAACTCGACCAACTTGGAATCCGCCATGAACCCGACCAGCGCATCGTGCAACTGGCGCGTGAGCCTGCACACTTCCTGGAACAGCTGATTCTCGCGCAAGCGCCCGATCTCGTCCAAAATCCGGTCAGCTTCCACCTCATCGCCTCGTTCCAGAGCAGCAACGATGGCGCGGGCTTGGGCCAGGCGCGTTGGCGGTGAAGCATCATGCGTTGCGGCCATGTCCAATATCCTTTTTCAGACGCTCGAAGATTTTTTCCAGCTTCTCCTTCAGCGTCGCGGCGGTGAAGGGTTTGATGATATAGCCGTTAACCCCCGCCTGGGCGGCAGCGACGATCTGATCCCGGCGGGCCTCGGCGGTGACCATCAGAACCGGAAGGCTGGCCAGCTTCTCGTCCGCCCGCACCGCCCTGAGAAGATCGATGCCGGTCATGCCGGGCATGTTCCAGTCGGTGATCAAAAGATCGAAGTCGCCCGCTTTCAGCTTAGGTAATGCCGTCTGACCATCGTCGGCTTCGGCGATATGGGTGAACCCCAACTCGCGCAGCAGATTCTTGATGATCCGCCGCATGGTGGCAAAGTCGTCCACCACCAGGATTTTCATGTTTTTGTCCAAGGCCAACCCCCTTAGAATCAGTTGCACTGGGCACTTGCCTTAAATATAGACCCGATCAGACGCTCAGCCAGTTGCGCATCCTGGCCTTAAGGCGCAGCATTGCCTGACTATGGATTTGACAGACCCGCGATTCGCTCACCTTAAGCACCTCACCGATCTCGCGCAAATTCATCTCCTCCTCATAATAGAGCGAGATGACCAGGCGCTCGCGTTCCGGCAGGCTGGCGATGGCGTCGGCCAGGGCCTGCTTGAACCGTTCCTGGGCCAAAAGGTCGACGGAGCCACCGCAGTCATCAACGCATTCCTCCAACCAGCCATCGCCCTGCTCGGCAAGCTCCTCGATGCTGAACAGGCGGCATCCGAGCGTATCCTGCAGGGTGCGGTGGTAGTCCTCCAGGCTCATCCCCAGCTCTGCCGCCACTTCGGTATCGCGCGCATCGCGGCCGCTACGGCGTTCGATTCGGTACATCGCCTCGGAGATCTCACGCGCCTTGCGGTGCACCGAGCGTGGGGTCCAATCGTAACGGCGCACTTCGTCAAGCATCGCGCCGCGGATCCGGATCCCGGCATAAGTCTCGAAACTGGCCCCTTGACTGGAATCATACTGGCGCGCGGCTTCCAACAGCCCGACCATCCCGGACTGGATCAGGTCATCGAGGAGCACGCTCTGGGGCAGACGCCCTTTGAGATGATGAGCGATGCGTTGCACCAGCGGCGTGTACTGCTCGACCACCCGGTCCAAATCCATGATCTTGACCGCTGCATAAGCAGCCACCCCTTTCATACCCATTCTTCCGCGCTGTAGTGAATCATCCGCTCGACGAAGAACTCCAACTGTCCAGATGGAGCATTGACGACCGGCCACTGCTCCACCTTGCGCGCCAAGGATTTCAGCGCGAGGGCGGCGGGGCTTTGCGGGAAGGCGCTGACCACCGGCTGCTGCATCTGCACGGCTTTGGCCAATGCCTCGTCTTTTGGCACCGAACCGAAATAATCTAGCGTCACATCCAGATACCGGTCGGTCACCCGGCATAGCTTTTCGTACAATTGGCGGCCCTGGCTGGCGGTTCGGACTTGATTGCACAAAATCTGGAAACGGAACAGCTTATAGTCGCGGTTGAGCAACTTGATAAAGGCATAAGCATCGGCCAGGGAAGTGGGCTCGTCACACACCACCACCACGACTTCCTGACAGGCCCGGGCAAAATTGACCACCGTGCTGGAAATGCCTGCAGCAGTATCGACGATCAATACCTCCAGCGGCACGCGCAATCCACTGAAAGCGCGGATCAGGCCGGCTTGCTGAGCTGCTGCCAGATCCGCCATCTTTTGGATTCCGGAAGCCGCCGGCACGATCTTTAAGCCACCAGGCCCCTCCACCAGGATTTCATCCAGCGTGCGCTGGCCGTCGATGACGTGGGACAGGTTGTATCTGGGATGCAGTCCGAGCAGGATGTCCACGTTGGCCAATCCCATGTCGGCATCAAGCAGGGCGGTCGCTCGCCCTTGCTGCGCCAGAGCCACTCCCAGATTGACGGCAACGTTGGTTTTTCCCACCCCACCCTTGCCACTGGCCACCGCGAATACCCGTACCAGTCGGGGCAGACACATGCGCCGGATTCCGGCGGCTTGATCCGAGTTATGCGCTGGCATGGGCGATCCAATCCTCAAGCTCGAACTCCGTCTCGGCAGACGGGGATACCAGTGCAGTCTCGAAGCAGCGCTGGATCAGCGTCTCGGATCGAGCCGGGTGCAGATCCTCAGGTACCTGCTGGCCATCGGTAAAAAACGCGGTCGGAAGTCCCCCCTCGATCAGGGCCGACAGTGCTGGCCCAAGACATCCTGTCTCATCGAGTTTGGTCAAAATAGCAGCTTTTGGCCGACAGCCTGAAAAAGCGTCGATCGCCTCGTTCAGACTGGCCAGCTGGGCACTGGCCGACAGCACCAAATAGGTCGCGATGGCCGTCTCGCTATCGCGCAGCAGGGCAAACTGTTCGGCCAGGCGCAGATCCCTGGGACTCATCCCAGCGGTATCGATCAGGACCACCTTCTTATCCCGGAAGCTGCGCAAGATCACCCGGAGTTCCTCAGGATTGCCAGCCACTCGGATCGGCACCCCGAGAATGCGGGCATAGGTGCTGAGCTGTTCATAGGCGGCAATGCGGTAATTGTCGGTGGTCACCAGGGCGATCTGGCGGGGACCGTGCTTGAGGCGGAAACGGGCAGCCAATTTGGCAAGCGTGGTCGTCTTGCCGACCCCCGTCGGTCCCACCAAGGCGATGATACCGCCTAAGTCCAAACAGGCGTCTAAGACTCCCACTTGCTCGATCAGAATCTGGCGGACCTGGCGCAAAGCGCTGCCGAAGTCTGCGTGGGCACCTGCCTGCTGGGCCAGCTCCAGGGCTAGATGCCTGGCAAACCCAAGCTCATTCAGAACCCGCAGGAGATCGAGGCGGGTTGGGGATTCGCGCATTACTTCACGCCAGGTCTCCCGGGATAGATGCCGGTCCAACAGACGCCGCACCTGTTGCAATTCGCGCTGCAAAGACGCGAACGCATCCGCACGCTGCGGCTCGCGAGTCGCTGATGTGGCCGGCGCCGGGCTGGATTTGGTGGCTGCCGCAGAAGGCTTCGGCTGTTTGATCCCAGCTTGAGGCTTTGCCGCCGCCTCGGCAAACTCAGCCACTGCATTGTAACTGCGGCCAGAGAAAGCCGGCTTGGGGACTACTGCCGGCTTCAGAGACAATTTGGCGACAGATCCCGGCTTGGAATTGAGCGGCTGCATCGGCGTTGCCTCCGCGGCAGATTCAGGCGCTTTAGGCTTAGGTTTGGCGGAGGCGACCGTCTCCAGATCGAAATCGCACGTGGCGATGATCTCCACCCCCTGGTCGGTCTTGCGGTTGGAGAGGATCACCGCATCTGCACCTAAGGTCTCTTTTACCTGCTGCAGCGCCTGGCGGATGTCTGGTGCCAGAAAACGTTTGATTTTCATTCCTTTTCCACCTCATCGTTTCAAGCCCGCTGGCCGACCACGCCGACCACTTTGATCTGCTGGTTCTCCGGCACTTCGTTGTATGCCAGCACGTGCAACCCCGGAATGGTATGGCGCACGAAGCGCGCGAACCACGCGCGCAGCACCTGGGACACCAACAGCACTGCCGGCTTGCCAGTCGCCTCCAGTTTCTGGGTCTGCTGTTCCAACAGCTGGTGGATACGTTGTGCCAGTCCAGGTTCTATGCCCATCCCTTCTGTGGCAGTACCCTGCAAGGTTTTCTGCAACAATTGTTCCAACTCAGGATCCAAGGTGATGACCGGCAGCTCATTGACCAAGCCGTTGATTTTTTCGACGATGGCACGCCCCAGTGCGGCCCGTACCGCTGCCGTGAGCGCGTCGGGATCCTGACTTCTGCCACCGTGTTCCGCCAAAGTTTCGGCGATGGTGATCATGTCCCGGATCGGAATCTTCTCCCTGAGGAGGCGTTGCAGTACTTTTACCAGCAAGGTCAGCGGGACGATCTGAGGCACCAGCAGTTCCGCCAGCTTGGGCGCCACCTTGGCCAAATTGTCAAGCCATTGTTGCGCCTCCTCGTGACCGAACAGCAGGTGAGCGTGGTCCTGGAGGACCTGGCTCAGGTGGGTGGCGATCACCGTCTCCGGATCCACCACCGTATACCCCAGCGCCTGGGCGTGATCCCTCCGCGCCGGCTCGATCCATACCGCATCTAGCCCAAAGGCCGGATCCTTCGCCTCGATCCCGGCGATCGAGCCGAACACCTGGCCTGGATTGATGGCCATCTCCCGGTCCGGATAAATCGTCGCCTCCCCCACCGTCACGCCGAGAACCTGTAGCCGGTAAGCATTGGGGACCAGATCGAGATTGTCACGAATGTGGACCGATGGAATCAGGAACCCAAACTCCTGGGACAATTTCTTACGCACTCCCTTGATACGGCTCATGAGCTCTCCGCCCTGTTGCCTGTCCACCAGCGGAATCAAACGGTAACCGACCTGGAGGCCGATGCGGTCCAGCGGCATGACATCGTCCCAGCTCAATTCGCGCACCTCAGGCTCCTTGGGCGATGCCTCAGCCGCAATCGCTTCACTGGCTTGCCGGCGGCTGCGTCTGGTCAGCAGCCAAACACTCCCTCCCAGGGCCGAGGCCAGGATTAAAAACGGTAAGTTTGGCATCCCCGGGATCAGCCCCAACAGACCGATCACGCCAGAACTGATGGCCAACACTCGCGGGTGGCTGAGGAACTGCGCGCTGAATTGCTCCCCTACGTCCGCCTCTGAGCCCGATACCCGGGTCACCAAAATGGCCGAGGCGACTGACAACAACAGCGAGGGAATCTGCGCCACCAGGCCATCCCCGATAGCGAGCAAAACGTAACGCTCAGCTGCTTCGGCCATGGCCATGGCGTGCTGGCCCACGCCGACCGCCAAGCCGCCGACAACGTTGATAAATAGGATCAGGATGCCGGCGATCGCATCGCCGCGCACGAACTTGCTCGCCCCATCCATGGCGCCGTAAAAGTCGGCTTCCCTGGCTACCTCGGCTCGCCTGGCGCGGGCCTCGTCCTGAGAGATGAGGCCCGCGTTGAGATCGGCGTCGATCGCCATCTGCTTGCCTGGCATGGCATCCAAAGTGAACCGGGCACTCACTTCCGACACCCGCCCGGCGCCCTTGGTGATCACCACGAAGTTGATAATCACCAAGATCAAAAATACCACCAGGCCCACGGTGAAGTTCCCCCCGATCACGAAGGCGCCGAACGCCTCGATCACCTTGCCGGCAGCATCCGGGCTGGTGTGCCCTTGAAGTAGCACCACCCGGGTCGAGGCCACGTTCAAGCTCAGCCGAAACAAAGTCGCAACCAGGAGCACTGTTGGGAACACGGCGAAATCCAGCGGCCTTGCGGTATAGATCACGACCAACAGGATGATGAGCGACAGGGCGATATTGAAGGTGAAAAACAAATCGAGCACAAATGCCGGCAGCGGCAAGACCAGGAGCATCAGCAGCAGCAGCACCAAGAACGGCGCGCCCAAACCTATGCCGCCAAGCTGCTTGATTCTGGTCAGAATTGCGGTTAGGTTCATTCCTTAACTCTCCATCTTGCCATCTCCGCCAAACCTTAGCGGCGCAGATATTCTTCCGGCACCGCCAAGTTTTCAGGCGGAAGCGGCCGCTCATGGGGGCTAGGCGCCGCCTTGAGCTGGTACACATAAGCCAGTACCTGGGCCACGGCCAGATACAACCCTTGCGGAATTTCCTGCCCTAACTGGGTGCTGTAATACAAGGCGCGTGCCAACGGCGGCGCCGCCACCAGGGGGACGCCGGCGGAGATCGCCCGGGTACGGATCTGAGCCGCGATCAGATCAACCCCCTTGGCCACCACCCTAGGGGCGCCACCGCAGGATGGGTCGTATTTGAGGGCAACCGCAAACTGGGTCGGATTGGTGACTACGACGTCGGCTTTTGGAACCTCCTCCATCATCCGCCGCTGGGCGCGCTCGCGCTGCAGCTGTCGGATTTTTGACTTGACTTCGGGTCGACCTTCCGACTCCTTCATCTCGTCCTTGATCTCTTGTAGGGTCATCCTGAGCTTGCGGCGGTGATCCCAAAGCTGGTAAGGCACATCGATTCCGGCCAGCACCGCCAGTGAGACGCTGAGCAACAAGGCCGACCGCCACAGAAACCCCAAGCCGTCAGCCAATGCAGGTCTAAGGTCCGCGCTCAAAAGCCCTGCCAGATCCGCCTTGAAAGCTTTGAGGATAACCAACGTGACCAGTGCGATCAGCGCCACCTTGAGCAAGGCCTTGGCCAGCTCCACCAGGCCACGCAGGGCGAACATCCGCTTGAATCCTGCCACGGGATCAAGTTTGCCGAAGTTAGGCCTGAGGCTCTCCCAGCTGAATACCCAGCCTCCGAGCATGACCGGCGCGGCCAAGGCAGCGATTACCATCACTAAGAGCAAAGGCGCCAATAAGGATAAGCCGTCGAACAGGGCCGCGGCGCTGTGTTCCAGCATCGCCTGAGGGCTGAGGATTACATCGCGCTTAAGACGCAAATTGGCGGCCATGATCTTGGCCAATCCGTCCCCCATAGACCGGCTGAATACCCCACATCCGACCACCCCGGCCAACAAGACGACGAACGTGTTGAGTTCGCGCGAACGGGGAATCTGCCCTTTCCGGCGCGCGTGCTCCAGGCGTTTCTGAGTAGGTTCTTCGGTGCGTTCCTGACCGCTCTCCTCCGCCATCGCGCTAGACCTTGAGGAGCTTCTGGATCAGCTCGTAAGTGGCCGGCAGAGTTCCGGCAAACCCCTCGATCACTAGCGGGAAGGTGAGCCAAATCAACACCAGCCCCAACCCTAAGGTGACGGGGAAACCCACGGAAAAGACGTTGAGCTGGGGCGCGGCCCGGCTCGCGATCCCCAAAGCGACGTTGACGAACAAGAGCGCGATGACGATAGGCAAGGACAGGAGCACCCCGCCGACGAACACGCTGCTGCTCCAGCGGACGATCGTCCATACATCCTCCCTATCCAGTCCCGCCAGCACCACCGGCAGGGTCTGGAAACTGGTCGCGACGAGCTCGATGAGGAGCAAATGGCCGTCCAACCCCAGAAACAACATGGTCGCGAACACAAGATATAGCTGAGAAACCATCGGCACCTGCACGCCCAACTGGGGATCGATCAGAGCGGCAAATCCCAATCCCATACTGTAATCGATGCTCTGCCCGGCGAATACCAGCGCGGCGAAGGCTATCTGCACGAGAAACCCGATGGCAGTCCCGATCAGGATTTCCCGTACCGCCACCAAGCCTGCCTCAAGGCCGACCAGCTCCAGTGGGGGGACAGGCGGCAACGCGGGCATCACCACTGAAGCGGTGGTCACCGCCAAGATGAACCGCACCCGCACTGGTACTGCGCGGCTGCTCCAAACCGGCAGGGTCATGCAAAACGCCCCGACGCGCAACAGCGGCCAGAGAAAGCGGGCGACCAGATCCAACAGCTGGGCCTCGGTCCAATGCATGTCAGCCGATCAACGCGGGAATGTTTTCGAATAACTCCTGGGTGTAGTCGGTGAGCAAACGCAGCATCCAGTGCCCAGCCACCACCAGGACGAGGGCGACGGCAATCAGCTTGGGCACGAAGGTCAAAGTCATCTCGTTGATCTGAGTGGCGGCCTGGAACATGGCGATCAGCAGCCCGATCACCAGCACCGAAAGCAGAATCGGGGCGGCCAATTTCAAAGTCACCCAGAGCATGTCGTGGGCGACGGTCATAACGGTATCGGCGTCCATGTTTTCCTCCACTCAAAGCGTATAAAAACTCGCCGCCAGGGTTTCCACGACCAACGCCCACCCGTCCACGAGCACGAACAACATGAGCTTGAACGGCAGCGAGATGATGACCGGCGACAACATCATCATCCCCATGGACATCAGCACGCTGGCCACCACCAGATCGATGACCAGAAACGGCAGAAAGAGCAGGAAACCGATCTGGAACGCGGTCTTCAGCTCCGAAGTCATGAAGGCCGGCACCAGCAGGGCCAGGGGCACCTCATCCATAGCCTTAAGATCCTCACGCCCCGACAGCCTGACGAACAGGGCCAGGTCGGTTTCGCGGGTCTGGCGCAACATAAATTGGCGCAGCGGTACCAGCGACCGCTCGAGTGCCTCGCCGGCCTCTATCTTTTCCTCCAGATACGGGGCCACGCCGGCTTGGTATGCCTTATCGAACACCGGTAACATGACAAAGCCAGTCAGAAATAAGGAAATCCCAAGCAGAATCTGATTGTTGGGGGTCTGGCCGGTGCCCAGAGCCTGGCGCAGGATTGCCAGGACCACCATGATGCGGGTGAAGGCAGTCATCGACAACAGCAGCGCCGGCAGCACCGTCAGCGCGGTCATCAAGGCCAGCACCTGCAGGCTGACGGTGTAGGTTTTGCCGCCATCCGGCGCAGCGCTCACCTGCACCGCCTCCAGGGCCGGTGCTGCGGCAGCCATCAAAGGTACCAGCCAGATTCCCAAACCAAACCAGATTTTCATTTCCCCTTCCCCCGCTCCGCCAAAACTTGCTTAAGATGCCGGCCGAAGCTCGCCGTTTCCGCCCGCTCCAGGCGCAGCTCCCCCTCCAACACGTGCAGGGTCTGGACCCGCCCGGGAGCCACCCCCAAGATCAACTGGGTCTGCCCGACCTCGACCACCAAAAGCCTTTCCCGACTGCCCAGGGACAATCCCCCCAACACGCGGATCTGGCCTCCGGCGGGCGCATTCCAGCGGCCCAAGCGTTGCAGCAGCCACAGGCACCCCAAAATGAGGACCAGCACCAATCCCAGACCCGTGAGCCACTGGCCGGCCAGGGATGGACTTAAACCGGGGGGGGCTGCCCAACTTGGGGAGGCCGTCGCAGTGGCCAAAATCCAACCGATCCGCCTCATCTCAACCTGCGCACCCGTTCCGCCGGACTGATGACGTCGGTCAACCGGATTCCGAATTTGTCGTTGACCACCACTACTTCGCCGCGGGCGATCAGGGTACCGTTGACCATGACATCCATCGGTTCGCCCGCCAGCCGATCAAGCTCCACCACCGAACCCTGATTGAGCTGGAGCAAATTGCGAATGCTGATGCGGGTACGACCGATTTCCATGGAGAGGGTGACAGGCACATCCAGGATGACGTCCAGATTGATGTCCTCCTGAACCGGACGCTTAGCTGAGTCCTCCCGCTCGAAACGGTCGTAAGTTGCCGGGGCAAATCCCTGGTTTGATGGGCTTTCCTCGGCCTGCTCCGCCAATGCGGCTTCCCAGTCGTCCGCCTCTGCCTCTTCCCCAACGCGTGGGGGGATCTCCTCGGGCGGGTCTTCCCCTGAGCTTGGTTGGTGGGATTGCAAATCTTCGCTGTCATTCATTGATTTCTCCTTCAGCTTGCTCGTGTTCGATCAACAGCGCAGGAGGTTTCGTATCCGGCCCACGCATGACTTTCTGTTCAATCTTGACCCCATAACTCCCATTGATAATGCCAACCCGCCCCCGAAACAGGGGAATTTCCCCCGAGTACACCGTCACCTGCGCTGGAATCTCTGCGGGGATGATGTCCCCTGGTTTTAGGTCGAGTATCTGTGCCACGCTCACCACCTTCTCAAGCAGGATGGCATAGACTTCCACCTGACTTGTCATAACTTCGTAATGCAGTGCTTTGCGCCAGCGCTCATCTATATCGCCACGATCGCTTTGAATGCTGTCCAAAAGATCGCGGATGGGCTCGATCATGGCGTAGGGCAGGGTGATATGGAGATCCCCTCCCCCTCCTTCCAACTCGATGTGGACAGTGGAATTGATCACGATGTCTGAGGGACTGACGATGTTGGCAAACTGGGGGTTGACTTCCGAGTGGATGTATTCCGGCCTGATATCCATCACTGGCTTCCATGCTTCGCGCAGATCTTTAAACACCAAATCCAGCAGGATTCGGATCAGCCGGATTTCCATCGGGGTGAACTCACGTCCTTCCACCTTGTTGTAGAACCGGCCACTGCCACCGAAATAGTTATCCACTGCAGTAAACACCAGGGTCGGATCCATGACGATCAGAGCCCGGCCGCGCAGCGGTTTGAAACGGATCAGATTCAAGTTGGTCGGGACAAATTGACTGTGGATGAACTCCGAGAACTTGAGAACCTGGGTACCGGCGATGGAAACTTCCGCCGTCCGCCTGAGCAGATTGAACAGACTGATTCGGAAGTAGCGGGCAAAACGCTCGTTGATCATATCCAGGGTTGGCATCCGACCCCGCACGATGCGATCTTGACTGGAAAAATCGTAGGGTTGGATGCCTTCCTCAGGGAACGAATGGTCACCGCCGCTTCCTATCTTGCCTTCATCGACGCCATGGAGCAGAGCGTCGATCTCTTCCTGCGAGAGCAAATCGTCAAAGGCCATGGCTTATTGCATCACGAACTGGGTGAAAAACACCGCCTCGAAGCTGCCACCTTCCGTCTGCCTATCCAGCACCTTTTGGATTTCCTGGGCGATCGCCTGACGCAATGCCTCCTTGCCCTGAACGGGTTGAAGATCCTCAGGTTTATAGCGACCTAGCAACAGCAACAGATGGTTGCGGATCATGGGTGCGTGTTTTTTGAGCGCCTCGATCGTTTTCTCGTCGTAAGTCAAGATACTGAAATTGATCTGCAGCAAGCGGGCGATTTCCCCGCGAGGGAAATTGACGAGGAACGGCTCAAACTCGTAGAAATGCAGCGCCTTGGCAGCGGTGGAGGGGGTCTTCTTGGCGGCCTTGTCTTCGGCACCCGTGCCTGGACTTTTGCCGAACGACAACCTGCCGGTGAAATACAGTCCGGCAGCCGCTAAAATCAACAGCACCAACGTCGCGGCTAGAATAATGACGATCCATTTTTGCGTGGATTTTTTATCCTCACCCAAATCCAAATCATCTTTTGCTGCCATGTCGAACACCTCCAGCATATTTTTAGCAATAACCAGACCAATAATTAATGCCATTGAATATCAATCGGTTGGCTCTCAGTATGGCAACGCCAGCACCCGCATGACTTATCGGGCGCCAACAATTCGACACTTCGTTCTGCTTGAATAGGCTAAAAAAAACAGCAGGAATCTGCTTGGGTGAGGCGTGGGACGCAGGGCCAGCGCCGGCTTTGGCCCCGTCTGACAGGTGCCAAGCATAGGATGCGCTTTAAGGAACGAAGCACATCCTATAAACTGCGTGACTGCTTGACTTAAGAGGTCAAGCCCAATTTATCTAACAGGGTTTTGGCTTCCTGCTTTTGTTTCTCGCTCCCGCGGGAGAAGACTTCTTCCAGGATCTCCTTGGCCGCATCTACGTCTTCCATGTCTACATAAGCGCGGGCCAGATCCAGTTTGGTATCCAGCTCATCCATGTCGGTCAGATCGAAATCCTCATCGGTATCCGACGCTTCCTCCTGTAAGTCGCTCTCTATCACCGGGATCTCTGATCCGGACACATCGCCATCCGGCTTTTGCAGGTGAAAAGCAAAAGCCAATCCTTCGTCGTTTTCCTCAAACGCCGCGAGCTTGGGTGAATCGGCATCCTTGCCAGCTTCCAGATCAAAATCGCCAAGATCAAAGTCTAAACTATAGGCATCCTCGCAAGGGCTCTGTTCGGAAACGGAGGAGACTGCCTGCGCGGTGCTTTCGGAACCGAAATCCGGACTCAAATCCTTCTCGGACAAAGCCCCACAGCTTGCTTTCCCAAGTCCTGCCGGCGTTTCATCGCCGGCGAACAACTGGGACTGCAGGCAACCCAGCTCCCGCCCCATATCGGCCACCTTTTCCCAGAAGCCGCGATCCTGGTCGGCACCTAAAGCCTTAAGTTCTTGGGCATAAGCCTCGAAAGCCATGGGATCCTCTTTGGCGTAAAAGATTTCGAGCAGCTTCAGGCGCAGCTCCGGGCGTTTGGGGTCTTCAGCCAGAGCCTGTCTAATCAACTCTTCAGCTTGGTTGTACCGCCCATAGGCCAGATAGACGTCGGCCTCGGCGAGTGGATCCACGGTATCGCTTTCTCCCTCCAGGATATCGAAGTCACTGGGAGTGAACTCGCTCAGGAAGGAACTCTCAGCCACTTCGACGCTGCCCATTCCCACCGGCGCAACCGCTTCTGCCGGCGCTGCGCCAACCGCATCTTCATTGGCTTGCCGGCCAGCAGCAAGATCCGTCTCCACCAGTAAACTGTCTGCCTGCTCCGCTGCCGCCTGACGCCGGTGCCAAATCATCCAGCCGGCGATCCCCAAAAGGATCAGACTACCTCCTCCCAAGCTCAGATAGAGCGGTTCATCGAGCACTTCACTGAGCAGGGACGACTCCTCGGGGGCGGGTTTTGGCGCTGCAGCTTGAGGCGTTAGAGCAGGCTTTGGCTCGGGCTTTGCCACCGGTTGTTCGGCAGATTCCGCGGATTCCGGCTCCGAAGAAGCTTGCACCACCGGCGCTGTTGCCTCGGTCGGAGCAGTAGCCGTTTCCACCTCGGTGCCTGCTTCGGGAGGAGAACTTTGGCCCACACCGACCTGCACCGCCGCCAGCTCGGTCTGCTTGAGCTCGATCAGCGCAGCCACCTGCTTTTCCAAGGCATCGAGCCGCGCCCGCAGGGCCTCGTTTTCCTGTTTGAGGGCTTCGACTATGGCCTGGGTCTCAGGATCAGCTTGAGCCCCGCCTTCCACCACTGGCAGTTCCGGTTGTCCTGATGCCAATTCCGCCTCACTGGCTGACTCTAGCTTCAGCTGTGCCTGCGCGGGCTGCCCATCGGCCAGTTCCTGCCCTGCAGCTCCCGGAGTCGGCTGGGGCTCAGGTTCGGGTGCCTGTCGAGCCAGCCAGGTTTGGTATTGCTGTTGAAACTCCCGTCTGGCCTGACTGGGAGACAGCTCGACCACTGCCTCCCGTGCCGGTATCTTCAGAATTACCCCGGCTTTGAGGGCATTGATATTGGCATCCGAGAAAGCCTCGGGATTGGCCTTGAACAATGCCATGGCCATCTGTTCAGTGGTGATAGCGGGATCCGGCTTTAGGTGCTCGGCAATCGCCCACAGCGATTCGCCCCTCTGGACCGGTCCGTACTCGACCTCCCCATCGGTCTCGGCAACGTCCACCGCCTCGGAGTGGGCCGGTTCGACCGGAGCCGGCATGAAGGCGGGCGGCTCCTGGACTACCTTGACTGCATCGGCAAACATGACCGGTGGATCGAGCAGCACCGTGAATTCGCGCAGCATCCGTCCCTGGGGCCAATCCACCTCCAGCAAAAAGTCCAGGAATGGCTCACGAATCACCTCGCTGGAGGTGACTTGAATGACGCTCGAACCATCTGCCTTGTGGATCGGCTTGAAGCGCAAATTCGACAGGTAATAAGGCCTAGGCAGACCGGCTTTGGCGAAAGCTGCAGCCGGGGCTAGATTCACCCGAATCCGGGAAATGTCCTCACCTGAAGAAACCAGGATGGGGATCTCCGCCAAGAGTTTTTGATTGAGCGCCGAGTACAGCTTGATCTCGCCCACACCGATGGCATTCACGCCGGCTGGCGTGATCACGCCCACCACCGCCAGGGTCTTTGCGAATTTGCGCACTTTGGATCTCCTTTGAGCTAATCTTGCCTTCCCTGTTAAGAATAGCTCAAATATATTTTTTGACCAGGAGCTCCGCGATTTGGATACTGTTGAGCGCTGCGCCTTTGCGCACGTTGTCGGCAACCACCCAAAGATTCAAGCCGCGCGGATGCGAGATATCCTCGCGAATCCTGCCTACATAGACCGGATCCCTGCCGGCTGCCTCGGTCACGGCGGTGGGATAGCCTCCAGCCTCGCGCCGATCCAGCACCACCACGCCAGGCGCTCGCTCCAGCAGTCGGCGTGCCTCATCGGCGCTGATTTTTTCCCGGGTCTCGATGTGAACCGCCTCGCTGTGGCCGAAGAACACCGGCACCCGTACTGCAGTCGGATTGACCTGGATGGTCTTGTCCCCCATGATCTTGTGGGTCTCCCACACCATCTTCATTTCTTCCTTGGTGTAGCCGTTATCTAGGAATTGGTCAATGTGGGGTAAGACGTTGAAAGCGATCTGCTTCGGATAGACCTTGGGTTCGATCGGCTTGCCATTGAGGAGTTGAGCGGTTTGCATGGCCAGTTCTTCGATTGCTTCCTTGCCTGAACCGGAGACTGATTGATAGGTACAGACATTGATTCGTTCGATGCCGACGGCATCATAAATAGGCTTTAACGCCACCACCATCTGGATGGTGGAACAATTGGGGTTGGCGATGATGCCGCGGTTGGTGAAAGCGCCGATGTCCCCCGGGTTGACTTCAGGCACTACCAACGGAATATCGTCGTCGTAGCGGAATTGGGAAGTGTTGTCGATGACGATGCAACCTGCCTCGGCAGCTTTAGGGGCATATTCAGCCGAGATGGAAGCGCCGGCAGAAAACAGCCCGATTTGGGCTTGGTGGAAGTCGAATTTGGCCAAGTCCTGTACTACTAGGGTGCGATTGCCGCATCGCACCCGCTCACCCTCAGAGCGTTCGCTCGCCAAAGCATACACTTCTCCCACCGGAAAATTCCGCTCGGCGAGGATCTCCAGCATCGCCTCCCCGACCGCACCGGTGGCACCGACGACCGCAACATCATAAGTCCTGTGCATGAAATCGCCCCTCAATCAGCTTGAGATCGCAAGTGCGCCACCACCGCATCCCCCATTTCCGAGGTACTGACCTTGCGTGTGCCCGGGGAATAAATGTCGGCAGTCCGCGCCCCAGAATTGAGGGCTGCATCCACGGCTCGATCGATCCTACGGGCAGTGACCACGTCGTTAAAGGTGTGACGGAATAACATCGCAAGCGACAGAATGGTCGCCAGGGGATTGGCCAGGTTTTTACCTGCAATATCGGGCGCGCTGCCATGAATCGGCTCATACATGCCCTTGCCGCGTTCATTCAAAGACGCCGACGGCAGCATGCCGATGGAACCGGTGAGCATGGCTGCACAATCCGACAGAATGTCCCCGAACATATTCGTCGTCACAATCACGTCGAACTGCTTGGGGGCGCGCACCAGCTGCATGGCGGCGTTGTCCACATACATATGGGTCAACGCCACTTCTGGATATTCTTTCCCCACTTCGGTCACCACCTGGCGCCACAGTTCGGTGCTCTCGAGCACGTTGGCCTTATCCACCGAACACAGCCGGCAGTTGCGCTGCCTGGCGATCTCGAAAGCCACGCGGGCAATGCGGCGGATCTCCGACTCGCTATAGATCAGCGTATTGATCCCGACCCGCCCGCCGTGCTCCAGGGTGCGAATGCCACGCGGCTTGCCGAAGTAAATGCCCCCGGTCAATTCGCGCACGATCATAATGTCCAGACCTTCGATCACTTCTGGCTTGAGGGTCGAGGCCTCGATCAACTGGGGGTGCAGCACCGCCGGGCGCAGGTTGGCGAATAAGCTCAATTCCGAACGCAATCCCAACAAAGCCCGTTCCGGTCGCACGGAATAATCCAAAGGTTCCCAGCGCGGGCCACCCACCGCACCCAGCAGGATGGCATCGGCAGCCTTGGCAAGTTCCAAAGTCTCCTGGGGTAACGGATGTCCCACTGAATCATAAGCGGCCCCCCCCACCAGCGCTTCTTCGGTCTCCACTGCCAAGCCGAATTCCCGGCACAAGCAGTCGAGGACCTTCATAGCCTCGCCAACGATTTCCGGACCGATACCGTCCCCCGGCAGAACTGCGATTTTTTTCGTTTTCGGCATAAATCCCCTTTGATTCTAAGCTCAAGTGGAAGCATACAGCCACGCTGCCTGTTTTCGCCGGCGATCCTCAAAGGCGCGGATTTCAGCAGCATGTTGTAAGGTCAAGGCAATGTCGTCCAGCCCTTCCAAAAGGCGCCGCTTGCAGGAAGGATCGATGGCGAAATGGAGTATCGTACCATCGGGTTTAGTGAGGGTTTGGGCGTGCAGATCCACGCAGAGCTCGTATCCTGGACCTGCTTCCTGAAACAGCCGGTCCACTTCCGCCTCGTCCAGCACGATCGGCAACAAGCCATTTTTGCAGCAATTGTTGTAGAAAATATCGGCAAAGCTCGGCGCGATGATCACTCGGATACCGTAGTCGTAAAGCGCCCAAGGGGCATGCTCGCGCGACGAACCGCAACCGAAGTTCTCGCGCGTCAGGAGGATCCGGGCGCCTTCGTATTCCGGACGGTTGAGGATGAATTCCGGATTTTTCGGCCGATTGGTGCAATCCATGTCCGGCTCGCCCCGATCCAGGTAACGCCATTCGTCGAACAGGAATGGCCCGAAGCCGGTGCGGCGGATGGACTTCAAAAACTGCTTGGGGATGATGGCATCGGTGTCCACGTTGGCCCGATCCAAGGGGATCACTCGGGAAGCCAGGCGCTCAAACGCTTGCATCAGAAATCCCTCACGTCGACGAAATGACCGGCGATGGCCGCAGCCGCCGCCATCGCCGGACTCACCAGATGGGTGCGGCCGCCGAAGCCTTGGCGACCTTCGAAATTGCGGTTGGAGGTGGAAGCGCAGCGCTCGCCAGGCTCCAGCCGATCGGCGTTCATGGCCAAGCACATGGAACAGCCAGGATCGCGCCATTCGAACCCGGCGGCGCGGAAAATCCGGTCCAATCCTTCGGCCTCGGCCTGAGCTTTGACCTGCCCGGAACCTGGCACCACCATCGCCAGCTTGATCGATTTGGCCAGCTTGCGATCCTTGATCACCGCTGCAGCAGCGCGCAGGTCCTCAATGCGCGAATTGGTACAGGAGCCGATGAAGACCTTGTCCAGATAAATTTCCTGGATCGGCGTGCCAGGCTTGAGATCCATGTATTCCAGCGCCCGCTCCATCCCCTTCCTGCGGATGGGGTCTGGTTCCGCAGCCGGGTCCGGCACCACCCCTGTGATCGGGACCACCATCTCCGGCGAGGTTCCCCAAGTGACTTGGGGCTCGATCGTCCCGGCGTCCAATTCCACCACCCGGTCAAACGAGGCATCCTCGTCGCTGTGCAGGGTTTGCCAGGCGGTCACCGCCTGATCCCAAAGCTGCCCCTTGGGTGCCAGTGGCCGGCCGGCGAGATACTCGATCGTAGCATCGTCCACTGCAATGAGCCCAGCCCGCGCGCCAGCCTCGATGGCCATATTGCATACCGTCATCCGCCCTTCGACCGACAACGCTGCGATCGCCTGACCGGCAAACTCGATGGTGTAGCCGGTGCCGCCGGCGGTACCGATTTTACCGATGATCGCCAGCACGATGTCCTTGGCGGTCACGCCGGGTCTCAGCTGGCTGTTGACCCTGATCTGCATGCGCTTGGCCTTTTTCATCCACAGGCACTGGGTCGCCAGCACGTGCTCGACTTCGGAAGTGCCGATGCCGAAAGCCAATGCCCCCAAGGCACCATGAGTAGAGGTATGGGAATCGCCACAGACCAAAGTGATGCCAGGCAGGGTGAAACCCTGTTCTGGCCCCACTACGTGCACGATCCCCTGGCGGGCATCGGCCATGGAAAATACCGGGATACCGAATTCAGCGCAGTTTTTTTCCAACGTTTCCACTTGGAGGCGGGAGATGGGATCGGCGATGCCGCGGTTCCTATCCTTGGTAGGGACGTTGTGGTCGGCCACTGCCAGATTGCCCTGCGGGCGCCACGGCCTGCGCCCGGCCAAGCGCAAGCCTTCAAAGGCCTGCGGCGAGGTCACTTCGTGAATCAATTGGCGGTCGATGTAAAGGAGCGAGGTGCCATCCTCAGCGGTCAGGATGGCGTGCGCATCCCAGATTTTGTCGTAAAGCGTCTTTCCCATCCGCTAGCCTTAAGTTTCAAAGCATTCGGTGTAAACGATTTATTGTAGGATCTGCAGCCCTGCTTCACAATCGCAGGTGGAAGTTTCGACTCAGCCCCGAACAGGAAGTTGCGCTCGATTCATACCCTCCAAGACCTGGAAGATCCGGGCACGGATGGTCTCCACGCTGCCGACCCCCGAGACCTTGGCAAATTTGACTTTGCCTTCCTCCGCACGCCGGCGGTAGAAATCCACCAGCGGTGCAGTCTGGTAATGATAGACTTCGAGCCGTTTGCGCACCGTCTCTTCTTTATCGTCGGCGCGCTGAATCAAGGGCTCTCCAGTGACATCATCCTTGCAATTTTGTTTAGGCGGATTATATAGGAGGTGATAGACCCGCCCGGAACCTGGATGCACGCGGCGGCCGCTCAAGCGCTTGACGATCTCTTCAAGAGGCACATCGATTTCGATGACGTAATCCAAAGCCACGCCCATTTTTTCCAAGCCCTCCGCCTGAGCGATAGTGCGTGGGAAACCGTCGAGCAGGAATCCATCGGCACAGTCGGGCTGAGCGATGCGCTCCTTGATCAGCTCAAGGATGATGGCATCCGGCACCAGTTCCCCGGCGTCCATAATCGCCTTGGCCTTGTTCCCCAACTCCGTGCCCGCCTGAACCGCCGCCCGCAGCATATCCCCAGTCGCAACCTGCGCAATACCGTAGCGTTCACAGATGAATCTGGCTTGCGTTCCCTTGCCAGAACCTGGCGCCCCCAACAAAATGATTCTCATCGCAACTCCTCTATAATGCCGGCAAACTCGACCAAAGTCCTCAGGCAAGCACATCCAGGCCGCCCAAATACAGCTTCAATGCTGGCGGGATCCGAATCGTGCCGTCGGCCTGTTGATAATTCTCCAAAACGGCGACCAGGGTCCTGCCTACCGCCAACCCGGAACCATTCAAGGTATGCACCAGCTCAGGCTTGCCGGTCTTGGGATTGCGCCAGCGCGCTTGCATCCGCCGGGCCTGGAAATCCCCGAAATTGCTACAGGAGGAAATTTCCCGGAAGCGCCCTTGACCCGGTAGCCAAACTTCCAGATCATAGGTCTTGGCCGCAGCAAAGCCGGTGTCCCCCGCGCACAGGAGCATTTTGCGATACGGCAGGCCCAGGCGTCTTAGAATCGTCTCGGCATGGCCGGTCAGCTCCTCGTGCGCAGCCCTAGAATGCTCCGGTTGAGTGATCTGGACCAACTCTACTTTCTCAAACTGGTGCTGGCGAATCATGCCGCGCACGTCCTTGCCGTAAGCTCCGGCTTCAGATCGAAAGCAAGGGGTATGCGCAACGAATTTGAGGGGCAGGCTATCGGCGGGCAGAATCTGCTCGCGGACCAGGTTGGTCACCGGCACCTCAGCGGTGGGAATCAGGTACCAGGGTGGATCCCGATCGACCTTGAACAAATCTTCCTCGAACTTGGGCAGTTGGCCGGTGCCCAGGAGCGCTTGGCCATTGACCAGATAAGGCACATAGACTTCGCGGTAACCGTGTTCTTGCGTATGCACATCCAGCATCAGCTGAATCAGTGCCCTATGCAGGCGCGCCAGCGGGCCTTTCAGCACGACAAAACGGGCGCCGGCAAGCTTTGAAGCGGCATCGAAATCCAAATAGCCCAAGGAGGTCCCAAGGGCGACGTGATCGCGGGGCTTGAAATCAAATTCGGGCAAATCGCCGAAGCGGCTGACTTCGATATTTTGCTCCTCGCCGGCGCCATCCGGAACGTCTGACTCCAGGAGATTGGGCAGATTGAGCAGGAATTGATCCAACTGTTTCTGAACCTCGGCCAGCTCCTGCTCACATCGTTTCAGCTTCTCTCCCAGGCGGCCCACCTCGGCCAACCAAGGCTGGATGTCCTCACCCTGGGCCTTGGCCTGGCCAATGGCTTTAGAACGGGCATTGCGCTCGGTCTGCAGATTCTGGACCTGGATCGTGAGCGCCTTGCGCTTTTCCTCCAAGGCCAAATAGGTTGGCTTGGCTATCTGAATCCCCCGTCGGGCCAGCTGACGCTCGACTTCATCCAATGACTGGCGCAGTAGATGCGGATCTAACATAAAGGTCTGATCTCCTCACTTGATTCAAACCTCAGGCGAAGCTTTCCGGCTGACGACATTGACCCGCTCGCGTAAGTTTTTGCCGGCCTTGAAGTGGGGCACACGCTTGGCCGGCAGAGCTACCGGATCGCCCGTGCGAGGATTACGCCCCATCCTAGGGGGGCGATAGCGAAGGGTGAAACTGCCAAAGCCCCGGATTTCTATCCGCTGGCCCTCTGCCAGCGCGTCGCTCAAATACTGGATAATGTTTTTGACCGCCAGTTCCACATCCTTAACGTTCAGTTCAATGTTCTTTTCCTTCGCCAGATGCTCGACCAGGGTTTCGATCAATATGGATTTGTTCACTTATCTCCTCCCCGCAAAGAAAGAGGGGGCTTGAACGCCCCCTCAGCGTTTGACTACAAGCAGAATTATTCCTTTTCCTCCATCTGTTCCTTGAATAGATCCCCCAAAGTCGGTGCACCGCCCGACTGCTGAGTGTAATCCTTCAGGGCAACCTTTTCCTCTTCCTCTTCCTTGGCCTTGATGGACAAGAGGATCATCTTGGTCTTTTTGTCCACCCCGATGAATTTTGCCTCGACTGCATCCCCCTCCTTGAGCAAGGTACGGGCATCTTCCACTTTGTCGCGTTTGATCTCGGAAGCACGCAGATAACCTAAAACACCGTCGGCCAGTTCGACTACCGCCCCCTTGGCATCCACTTCTTTGACTATCCCCTTGATGATGCCGCCGCGCTCATGCGCAGCCAAAAAGTTTTGAAAAGGATCTTGCTCAAGTTGCTTGATACCGAGGGAAATCCGCTCGCGCTCTGGATCAATCGCGAGAATTACAGCCTCGATCTCACCGCCTTTCCTGAATTTGCGGATGGCTTCTTCACCAGCCTCGCTCCAGGAAATATCAGAAAGGTGAATCAGGCCGTCGATACCACCTTCCAAGCCGACGAAGATGCCAAAATCGGTGATCGACTTGATCGTTCCTTTGATCTTTTCGCCTTTCTTATGCGTCGCGGCAAAATCCTCCCACGGGTTAGGCTTACACTGTTTCATCCCTAAAGAGATGCGGCGGCGTTCCTCATCGATGTCCAGCACCATCACTTCCACTTCATCGCCCACTTGGACCAGTTTGGCCGGATTGATGTTCTTGTTGGTCCAGTCCATTTCCGAAACGTGGACCAAACCCTCAACGCCATCTTCCAGTTCCACGAAACAGCCGTAGTCAGTCAGATTGGTCACCTTGCCGATCAGGCGGGTACCCGGCGGATAGCGGCGGGCGATATCCTTCCACGGGTCCTCGCTCAGCTGCTTCAACCCCAGGGAGACGCGCTGTTTTTCCTCGTCGAACTTGAGTACCTTGACTTCGATCTCGTCCCCTATCTGGACTACTTCAGATGGGTGCCTAACCCGCTTCCAGGCCATGTCAGTAATGTGCAGGAGGCCGTCGATGCCACCCAAATCGATGAAGGCACCGTAGTCGGTGATATTCTTGACGATGCCCTTGACCACGCCTTCTTCTTTGAGCTTTTTCAGCAGTTCCTCGCGTTCGGCACTGTATCCCTGCTCCACTGCCGAACGGCGCGATAGAACGATGTTGTTGCGCTTGGGGTCCAGCTTGATCACCTTGAACTCCAGCTCTTGGCCTTCCAGATGGCTGGTATCCCGGACCGGCCGCACGTCCACTAGGGACCCAGGCAAAAAACCACGTAAGGGTCCGATCTCCACGGTGAAGCCACCGCGCACTTTGCCCGTGATGCGGCCCCTGACGATTTCGCTCTTCTCGTAGGCCTCCTCCAGTCTCTCCCAGGCGCGCAATCGCTTGGCCTTTTCGCGCGACAGCAGGGTAGCTCCCATACCGTCCTCGACCAGATCCAAAGCGACTTCCACTTCGTCGCCAAGCTGGACTTCAAGTTGACCGTACTCGTCCAAGAACTGCCATTTGGGGATGATGCCTTCGGATTTCAGGCCGGCATCCACGATGACTGCATCCGGAGTAATATCCACCACTTTGGCGCTAAGCAAGGTGCCTGGACGCATTTCGGTTTTCGCTAGACTTTCTTCGAATAATTCTGCAAAACTTTCGCTCATGTTGTTTGTTTGTTTTAATACACGCCCGGATTTTACCGGGCAACAATAGATTCGTTCTGGTTAAACCTCACTGCCGATCAACCTTCAGCAGCACCTGATTGCCTTGACGATACTCTCCTGGCAACAACGCCAGGATGCGGGCTATGACCTCCTCCACCGATAGATCCGAGGAGTCTATAGTGACCGCATCTCCTGCTGGCACCAAGGGTGCCTCCTTGCGCTCTCGGTCGCGCCGATCCCTTGCTTCCAAGTCCTTGATTATTTGACCAAGGTTAACATCTAAACCCTGCGCTTTCAACTGCAGAAAACGGCGCCGGGCGCGCTCATCAAGCGTTGCGGTCAAAAATACTTTGTAAGGGGCATCTGGAAACACCACCGTTCCCATGTCGCGCCCATCGGCCACCAGTCCAGGAGCTTTTCGAAACGCGCGCTGCTTTAAGAGCAGTGCTTGACGCACTTTTGCCAAAGCCGCGATCTTCGAGGCAAGCTGGCCACATTCCTCGGTGGCAAGCAAATCGGTCACGTCCTTGCCGTCGACCACAACTTGGACGCGGTCGTTGCAGATAAATTCCAGCGCCATCTCTTTCGCCACTTTTGCGACCGCCGCCTCATCTTCCAGCGATACCCCACGCGCCAGGACGCTCAAAGCCAGCGCCCGGTAAATGGCGCCGCTGTCGAGGAAATGCCAGCCTAAGCGTCTGGCCAGCGCGCGGCTGACCGTCCCTTTGCCTGACCCGCTCGGCCCGTCGATGGTAAGCACCGGGACCGGCTCAAGCACACCGCACCTCCTCCACTTCCAGCCCCAACTGACGGGCTAGGCCGGCAAAGCCTGGAAAGGAAGTATTGACGTTGGCGCAATCCTCGATTTCGATCTGACCCTGCGCCTTAAGGGCAGCGATGGCAAATGCCATCGCAATCCGGTGGTCGCCGTGAGAATGTACCCGACCGCTGCCGATTTGGCCGCCGCGCACGATCATTCCGTCCGACGTCGGCTGAGCATCGATCCCCAAAGCCTGAAGGCCGTCTGCCATCACCTGGATCCGGTCGCTTTCCTTGACCCTAAGCTCCCCCGCCCCGGTCAAAACCGTCTCCCCTTCGGCGCAGGCAGCCGCCACAAGCAGCACCGGAAACTCATCGATGGCAAGCGGCACCAGCTCTTCAGGAATCCGGATTCCTTTAAGGGAAGAGGAGGAGACCTTCAGATCGGCGACCGGCTCCCCCCCCACCTGCCTGGGATTGAGCACCTCGATCTCAGCCCCCATCAGGCGCAGGATGTCGATCACCCCGGTGCGGGTGGGATTGATCCCCACGTGCTCCAGGATGATCTCCGAGCCTGGAGCGATGCTGGCTCCTACCAGGAAGAACGCCGCCGAGGAAATATCGGCCGGCACGTCCAAATCGCAGCCGACGAGCTTTCCGCCGCCTCGAAGGCAAACCCGCCTACCCTCCCGGCGCACGGCGTAACCGAATCCTGCAAGCATCCGCTCGGTGTGGTCCCGGGTGGCGGTAGGCTCCACCACGCAAGTTTCCCCGTCTGCATAGAGTCCTGCCAGGAGCAGCGCTGATTTGACCTGGGCGCTCGCCAGCGGCATCTGGTAATAGATTCCGCTGAGTTTTTGGCCACCGAAAATCCGAACCGGGGCGGTGCCTTGCGGAGTGGTCTCGATGTTTGCGCCCATTTGCTGGAGCGGTTCGGTCACCCGCCGCATGGGGCGGCGCGACAGGGAAGCATCGCCGGTCAGGACCGAATCGAATGGCTGACCGCACAACAGGCCGCACAAGAGCCGCATGGAAGTACCGGAATTGCCCAGATACAAAGGTTCAGATGGCGCTTTAAGGCCGTGCCTCCCTACGCCGTGGATGATCAGCCGCCCCTCGATCGGTCCCTGGACGACCACCCCCATCTGCCGGAATGCCGCCAAGGTGGCCAGAGCATCTTCGGCCTCCAAAAAACCCTTGACCTGAGTGGTACCCTCTGCGATCGAACCCAACATCACCGCCCGATGGGAAACGGATTTGTCGCCAGGCACCCGTACCCGGCCTTGGAGCACTCCCCCTGGGGCAACCACATAATCTATCCTCACTGGCATGAGTTTTCCCTGCATTGATGTTGATCCAGAAACCGCTGCCGGGCTGCCCTAGCCTCGCCAAAATAATCGAGCACTGCCTGCCGGTCACCACACCCAATCAGATCCCCAAAAGCCATCAGTTCCTGTTCGAACCGGCGCAGCAAGGCCAAGATCTCGCCGGCATTGGCAAGACAAATGTCGGCCCACATCTCAGGATCACTGGAGGCGATCCGGGTGAAATCCTTAAACCCCCCGGCAGCGTATCGAAAAATCTCGTCCTTTTCGTCCTTGCGGCCGAGCAAGTGGGTCAGCGCATAGGCGACCACGTGGGGCAGATGGCTGGTGGCCGCAAGCACGTGGTCGTGATGCGCCACGCTCATGGCGTGTACTTCCGCCCCCAGCCCCCGCCAAAATTCTCGCACCCGCTCTAGGACACGCACATCGGTCTCCGGCAACGGGGTCAGGATCACCCGTTTGCCTTGAAACAAATCGGCCACTGCCGCCCCAACACCGCTCAGCTCCCGGCCAGCGATGGGATGCGCTGGAACAAAATTACCCGGCACCCGCCCTAACCCGGCCTGCGCTGCCTCGACCACGCTGGCTTTGGTGCTGCCCACATCAGTATAGAAGGCCTGCTCCGACCATACCGGGGCCAGGGCTTCAAATACCGCCTGCATCTTCCCGACGGGGGTGGCGATCACTACCCCATCTGCCTCCCGGGCGCCCTCAGCCGCGCTCACGCAGCCTGCATCGACGACCCCCAGCGCCTGCGCCTGCCGCAAGGTCTCGGGACTGCGGTCCACCCCGATGATTTGCCGTGCCAACCCGAACGCGCGCGCTGCCCTTGCGACGGAACCGCCGATCAACCCCACGCCGATGATGCATAGGCGCTCAAGCACTGGCCAACACCTGATTCAACGCAGCGATGAAACGGTCGTTTTCTTCCCAAGTTCCCACCGACACCCTAAGGTGATTGGGCAAACCGTAATTGGCCACCGGACGCACGATCACTCCTGCTTGCAGCAGGGCGGCAAAGACCGGGCCGGCCTCCCGGCCCACGTCCACAGTGATGAAATTGCCAAGCGATGGTATGAACTCAAGCCCCAAGGCCGTAAAAGCCTCGGCCAGTTGCACCAGTCCTGCCCGATTCAATTCCCGACTCGCCACCAAGTGATCCTCATCGTCCAACGCCGCAGCCGCAGCCAAAAGCCCCAAGCTGTTGACGTTGAAGGGCTGCCTGACCCGGTTCAAGAGTTCGGCCACCTCAGGGCCAGACACCGCGTAGCCGACCCTGAGCCCTGCCAGGCCATAGGCCTTGGAAAAGGTGCGGGTGACGATCAGGTTGGGAAAAAACCTCAGCCACTCGAGCGCATTCGGATAGTCCTCAAGGTCGATGTATTCGCAGTAAGCTTCGTCTACAACTGCGATCACCCGCCTCGGCAGGGCTTGGAGAAAATCCCAAAGCTCCTTGCGGCTGACCCAGGTGCCGGTGGGATTGTTAGGGTTGGCAATGAAGACCACGGCAGTATCGTCCGCCACCTGAGCCAGCATCGCCTGAAGGTCGTGGCCTAAGCGAGGTCCGCGGCTGCCGTCGTGGACCGGGGCGATGCGCGCCTGCGCCCCCACCGCCTGAGTGGCGAGCGGATAGACGGCGAAGGCGTGCTGCGAAAACACTGCGCTGCGGCCCGGCCCCAAAAAGACGCGGGCGATCAGATCCAAAACGTCGTTGGAACCGTTGCCGAGGGTGATCTGTTCCATCCCCACCCCCAATTTGGCCGCCAGCTTCTCCTTCAACCGAAAGCCGTTCCCGTCAGGATAGCGGGCGATATCCGCAAGCGCTTCCTTGACCGCCGCGACCGCCTTGGGGCCAGGGCCTAAAGGATTCTCGTTGGAGGCCAACTTGACGATTCGCCCAGGATCCAGGTTCAACTCCCGTGCCAACTCCTCGATCGGCTTGCCTGGCTGGTAGGGGGTCAGGCCATCTACAGGCGGCATAGGCGGCGGATGAAAATCACGCTGCATATTCACGCTTACATCACCGCTTTCGGATAAGAACCCAGCCATTTCACCATCCGCGCCCGCTGTTCCAGGACCGCCAGCGCTTCGGCTATGCGCGGGTCGTCCTTGTGGCCTTCGATGTCGATGAAGAAAACATAATCCCACATCCCGCGCCGACTGGGACGCGATTCGATCTTGCTCATGCTGATGCCGTGATCGGCAAACGGCTCGAGCAGGCGGTACAAAGCGCCTGGGGTGTTGCCGGTGGAGACCAAGAGCGAGGTCTTATCATCGCCGGTCCGGCCGACCGCCTGTTTTCCAATGATCAGGAAGCGGGTGGTATTGTCAGGGTCATCCTCGATGTTGCGCTCGAGGATACTGAGATCGTACAACCGGGCGGCCACTTCCCCGGCGATGGCAGCGCTATTGGGGACGATCGCCGCGAGTCTTGCGCCCTCCGCGTTGCTGCTGACCGCGGTACGCTTGCGATTGGGAAGAAACCGGTCGAGCCATTCGCGACACTGGGCCAGGGATTGCTGATGGGAAAACACCTCCTCGACTTCGGCAAGATGCTGGCAACGGCTCATCAGGTTGTGGTGGATACGCAGCACCACCTCGCCGGAAATGAGCAGGGAGGTATTGAGGAAGCTGTCGAGGGTATGGGTGACCACCCCCTCAGTGGAATTCTCCACCGGCACCACCCCAAAACTACAGGCATCGCTCGCCACCGCCCGAAAGATTTCGTCGATGGCCGGAAACGGCAGCACCTCAATGGCATGCCCGAAGTGTTTATAGGCTGCCTGCTGGGTGAAGGTCCCCTCCGGCCCCAGGAACGCCACTTTGAGAGGCTTTTCCAACGCCAGGCAGGCGGACATGATCTCGCGGAAGATCCGCACCATCGTCTCATCATCCAAGGGGCCGGGGTTGTAGGCCTTGATCCGGCGTAACACTTCCGCTTCACGCTCCGGCCGATAGAAACAGTCGCTCTCGCCGGCGGCCACTTTGACCTGTGCCACTTCCAGGGCCAGCCCGGCCCGTTCACCGACCAAACGCACCAGGTCCGAGTCGATGGCGTCGATCCGGCGACGCAGTTCAGCGAGTTTATCTTCCGCTTCCATCGCAGATCCAACGGTGGGAAAAGGAGTTCATTCTACCACCCGTGCCGACAGAACCCCCGCGATCGCCTTGATCCGATCCAGGATTTCCCGGTGCACCGGACCCTCGGCATCGATGAGGGAATAGGCGACCTCCCCCTTGGACTTATTCAACAGTTCCTGGATATTGATCCCGGCTTCCCCGAGACAGGCCGAGATCTTGCTGACCATGGCCGGTACATTGGCGTGGGGAATGGCGATCCGAGTGGTACCAGGAGCGCGTGGCAGGACGACCTCAGGGAAATTGACCGAATGGCGGATGTTGCCGTTTTCCAGAAAATCGCGGATTTGATCGGCCACCATGACGGCGCAGTTCTCCTCCGCCTCGCGGGTGGAAGCGCCGATATGGGGCAAGGCGATCACTTTGGCGTGGTTCTTGAACACCTCAGCGGGGAAATCCGTGACGTAGGCGTGCAGCCGGCCGCCAGCCAGCGCCTCGATCACGGCCTGGTTGTCCACCAACTCGCCGCGGGAAAAATTGAGCAGCACCGCCCCCGGTTTCATCCTTTGGAGACGCTCGGCATTGATGCAATGGTGGGTCTGATCCGTCAGCGGCATATGGAGGGTGATGAAGTCACAGATCGACAGCAGCTCATCCAGGCTGGACGCCTGAATCACCGACGCCGACAGCTGCCAGGCCCGCTCCACGGTGACATAGGGGTCGTAGCCGCTGACATTCATACCCAATGCCAGCGCCTTATTGGCGACCCGAACCCCGATCGCCCCCAAACCGACCACCCCGAGCATCTTGCCGCCCAGTTCAAACCCCTGGAACCGCTTCTTGCTCGACTCTATCCGCTGGTGAATGACTTCATCCGGACCTTCCAGCCCGCGGACATAGTCCCACGCCTGACAGATGTTGCGGCAGGCGAGCAACATGCCCGCCAGCACCAACTCCTTGACCGCATTGGCATTGGCGCCGGGAGTGTTGAACACCACGATCCCCCGGTGGGTGCACTCGGCCAGCGGGATATTGTTGACCCCTGCGCCGGCCCGACCGATGGCTTTGAGAGTATCCGGCAGGGGTTCGCCGTGCAGCTTGTGAGAGCGCAGGATTATCGCATCGGGGTGCTGGATCTCTGAAGCCAGCTCGTATTTATCCCGGGGAAAACGCTCCAGGCCAGTGATCGCGATATTGTTGTAGGTGCGGATCTTAAACATTTAGATCAGCCATGACGTCGTTCGAACTCCTGCATGAAATTCACCAACGCTCTCACCCCCTCGATGGGCATGGCGTTGTAAATACTGGCCCGCATTCCTCCCACCGAACGGTGGCCTTTGAGGTTCACCAGACCGCAGGCTTGGGCTTCTTTCAGGAAAACCGCATCCAAACCGGGATCGGCCAAGGTGAAAGGCACGTTCATCCGGGAACGATACCGGGGGTCGACCGGGTTATGATAAAAATCGGACTCATCGATGGTCTGATAGAGGAGCTGCGCCTTCTCGATGTTGTGCCTTTCGATAGCCGCCACTCCCCCCTGCTCGCGCAGCCATTCCAGCACCAATCCAAGCAGGTACCAATTGTAGGTCGGGGGGGTATTGAGCATGGATCCTTCTTTGGCTTGCAGGCGGTAATCCCAGATCGAGGGAGTGCCCGGCAGAGGCTCGCGCACCAGATCCTTGCGCACGATCACCACGGTGATTCCGGCCGGCCCCATGTTTTTCTGCGCCCCGGCGTAGATCAACCCGAACTGGCTCACGTCCACGGGACGCGACAGCAGGTTGGAAGACATGTCCGCAACCAAAGGCAAACCCGTCTCCGGCACGAACGGAAACTCCACCCCCCCGATGGTCTCGTTGGCGGTGTAATGGAGGTAGGCAGCCTCAGGATCGATCTGCCAGGTGGTCGGTTCGGGAATGGTGGTGAATTTATCCGCCTCACTGCTGGCAGCGATCTGAACCTCGCCATAGCGCTTGGCTTCGGCCAGCGCCTTCTTGGACCAGGCACCGGTCACCACATAGCTCATCTTGCGCCGGTTTCCGAGCAGATTCATGGGGATGGCGGCAAACTGACCGGTCGCCCCGCCCTGCAAGAACAGACAATGGTAATCGTCGGAGATCCCCAAGAGTTCGCGCAGGGCGGTCTCGGATCCTTTGGCGATTTGACTAAAATGGGAGCCGCGGTGACTCATTTCCATCACCGACATGCCGCTCCCCCGCCAGTCCAACATCTCCTCGCGGGCACGCTCAAGCACAGGCTCCGGTAACATCGAGGGTCCGGCGCTGAAGTTGTATACTCGCATCGGTTTAGGTTTCCTCCGGCAAACTTTCGATTCGGTCTACGCCTACCAGCTTCTCACCCTTACCCAGCCGGATGATTCGCACTCCCTGGGTGTTGCGGCCCAGCACCGGGATCTCACAGACCCTTGTGCGCACTAGCGTTCCACCGGTAGTAATCAACATGATCTCATCCTCTCCCTGGACCAACACTGCACCCACCAGGGCGCCATTGCGATCCGAGGTTTGCATGGCGATCACCCCAAGACCACTGCGCTTATGGCGGGGAAATTCAGCCAGTTGGGTACGTTTACCATACCCGTTCTCGGTCACGGTCAGGACGGTGCCTTCGGTACCGATGATCAAAGCGATCACCTTCTGGCCTTCCGGCAGTTTCATCCCCCGCACACCGCCTGCGGTCCGCCCCATGGAACGGACCTCAATCTCGTTGAAGCAGATCGCCTTGCCGCCGCTTGAGAACAGCATCACGTCCTGCTCCCCATTGGTCAGAGCCGCTTTCACCAACGCATCATCGGGCTTGAGGTCGATCGCAATCTTGCCATTGCTGCGCAGGAATTCAAACTCGCTTAAAGGAGTTTTCTTGACCACGCCTGAAGCGGTGGCCATAAATACGAAGCCACCGGTAGAACAATTGCGTACCGGCAGCACCGCGTTGATCCTTTCCCCTTCCTCCAAAGGCAACAGATTGATGATGGGCTTGCCCCGCGAAGTCCGGCCGGCCATGGGCAGCTCGTACACCTTCAGCCCATAGACCTTGCCCAAACTGGAGAAACACAGCAAGGTGTCATGCGTCTTGGCGATTAAAAGTTCCTCGACGAAATCCTCCTCCTTGGTGGTAGCCGCCGCCTTGCCCTTGCCACCGCGGCGTTGGGCGTGGTAGACCGAAAGCGATTGCGCCTTGACGTAACCGGCATGGGTCAAGGTAACGACCACGTCCTCGTCGGAAATCAAATCCTCGACTGAAAGACTGCGCTGTTCCTTCAGAATTTCAGTCCGCCGCGCGTCGCCAAATTGGTCGCGCAAGGCGATCAGCTCGCCGCGGATAACTTTCAACAAGCGCTTGTCGCTACCCAAAATTGCCAGCAACTCGTCGATCTGAACCAAGAGGGCCTGGTACTCTTCGATGATCTTATCCTGTTCCAATCCGGTCAGGCGGTGCAGGCGCAGGTCCAAGATCGCCTGGGCCTGGACCGGTGACAGATGATAGCCGTCCAGCCCTAACCCAAAGCCTTCTTCCAAATCCTCGGGACGGGTACGCGCGGCATCAGCGCGTGCCAGATAGGACTGGACGATCCCCGGGCGCCAGACGCGCGCCAATAACCGCTCCTTGGCCTCTTGGGGAGAAGAAGCGGCCTTGATCAGCTCGATGATCTGGTCGATGTTGGCCAGGGCCACCGCCAATCCTTCCAGCACATGAACCCGCTCGCGCGCTTTGCGCAACTCGTACAGAGTGCGGCGGGTGACCACTTCGCGGCGATGGTCAACGAAGGCTTCCAGGGCCTCCTTCAGGTTCAAACACCTGGGCCGCCCATCCACCAGCGCCACCATATTGATCCCAAATACGCTCTGAAGTTGGGTGTGCTGGTACAGATTGTTGAGCACCACCTCCGGCTGTTCACCGCGCTTGAGTTCGATCACCATCCGCATGCCGTCCTTGTCGGATTCGTCGCGCAACGCGGCGATTCCCTCCAACTTGTCATCCTTGACCAATTCGGCGATCTTCTCGATCAGGCGGGCCTTGTTGACTTGATAGGGCAGCTCGGTCACGACGATGCTCTGGCGGCCACTGTCCTTGCTCGTCTCCAGGTGATGGCAGGCACGCAGGTAGATTCGGCCGCGACCGGTTGCATAGGCCTGGCGAATCCCCTCGGCACCATTGATGACCGCGCCGGTGGGGAAATCCGGCCCCGGAATGTGTCGCATTAACTCATCGATGGTGATATCCGGATGGTCGATCAGGGCGAGGATCCCATTGATGACCTCGGTCAGGTTATGCGGTGGGATGTTGGTCGCCATCCCCACCGCGATCCCGGCCGAGCCGTTGACCAGGAGGTTGGGGAGTTTCGCTGGCAGCACCTCCGGTTCCCTTTCGGACTCGTCATAGTTGGGGGCGAAATCGACTGTCTCCTTGTCCAGATCGGAGAGCAGCTCATGGGCGATGCGGGCCATCCGGACTTCCGTGTACCGCATCGCCGCCGGGGGATCGCCGTCGACCGAACCGAAATTGCCCTGGCCATCGATCAGCACATAACGCATCGAGAACGGCTGGGCCATGCGGACGATAGTCTCGTAGACCGCGGCATCGCCGTGAGGGTGGTATTTGCCTATGCAATCGCCCACCACCCGGGCCGATTTTTTGTAAGGCTTGTTCCAATCGTTGCCCAACTCGTGCATGGAGTACAGTACCCGCCGGTGCACCGGCTTTAGACCGTCGCGCACGTCGGGCAAGGCACGTCCTACGATCACGCTCATGGCGTAATCTAGGTAGGATTGTTTTATCTCGTCTTCGAGCGTGACCGGGAGGACTTCTTTGGCAAATTCAGACATGGCAAAAACTATACGAAAAAACTGTTAAATTATACCCCAAACTCTAGTTCCATGTAGACCGACTACCTATCGCCCTCTTCAGCGGCAAAACCAATTGATAGGAGTGAGCATCAATAGCGGATAAAGTTTTCCCGATAGTATTTCAGCTCTTCGATGGATTCTAGAATATCCGCCAAGGCCTGGTGGGCGTTCTTTTTCTTGAATCCCTCCTGAATCTTGGGCGCCCAGCGTCTGGCCAATTCCTTGAGGGTGGAGACATCCAGATTGCGGTAATGAAAATAGGCTTCCAGCCTAGGCATGAGGCGGTACAAGAAACGCCGGTCCTGACAGACGCTGTTGCCGCACATGGGCGATGCGCCGGCCGGGACCCATTGTTGCAGAAACTCCAACGTTCTGGCCTCAGCTTCCCGTTCACTCACGCCGACGCTGCGTACTCGTTCGAGCAACCCCGACTCACCGTGATGCTTGAGGTTCCAGTCATCCATCGCCGCCAGCACCGCTTCCGGCTGATGAATCGCCAATACCGGACCGCTAGCCAATAGATTCAATTCCTGGTCGGTCACGACGGTTGCAATCTCCAAAATCACGTCCCGATCCGGATCCAGGCCGGTCATCTCCAAGTCGATCCAGATCAGATTAGTTTTATCTACCATGGTGTCAGAAACCTTAATAAAGTCTAGTTGTCAGTGATGGCAGCAAAGGCTAAGCTTTCTAGCTAGTTTTTGCAAAGTTGATTTACCCTGATGAACACCTTCAGCTTCGCCTTTCTGCTGGCCTTGGCGGCTTCCTTCGCCATTGAGCTCTGGCTTGCGCGGCGCCACGCCGCCCATGTGCGCGCTCACCGCGACCGGGTGCCGGACTCGTTTCAAGACACCATCACCCTGGCTGCTCACCAGAAAGCTGCCGATTATACTTTGGCCAAACTCAAGGTGCAGGAGGGCGCGCGCCTGCTCCATGTCGTCCTGCTGCTGAGCTTCACCCTGGGCGGCAGCATCGACGCCCTCGACCGGTGGTGGGGGCGGTTTGATCTGGGTCCGATCACCCATGGAACGGCACTGATCCTCTCGGTGATGTTTTTGACGGCGCTTTTGGAATTGCCGCTTTCGATTTATCAGACCTTCGTGGTAGAGGAAAAATTCGGCTTCAACCGCACCACGGCGGCTCAGTTTGCCAAGGATCTAAGTCTGCAGGCCGCCTTGGCGTTAGGCCTTGGCGCCCCGCTTTTGGCTTTGATCTTGTGGGTCATGGACAGCGCAGGGCAAAGGTGGTGGGTGATCGCCTGGGCGATCCTGATGAGCTTTTCGCTGGTTATGAGTTGGGCCTACCCAACCTTGATCGCACCGCTGTTCAACCGTTTCACCCCGCTGGAGGATCAGACTCTCAAAACCCGTATTCAGCGGTTGTTGGAACGCTGCGGCTTTCACAGCCGGGGAATTTTCGTCATGGACGGCTCACGCCGCAGCGGACATGCCAATGCCTACTTCACCGGTCTAGGTAACCATAAGCGGATCGTGTTCTTCGATACCCTGATGGCGGCCTTGGAACCTGAGGAACTGGAAGCGGTGCTGGCCCACGAACTGGGTCATTTCAAGCGCAAACACGTCAGCAAGATGCTGATCACTAGCGCTATCGTAAGCCTCATCGGCTTTGCCCTGCTCGGCTTCCTGGCAGAGCAAACTTGGTTTTACGCAGGGCTGGGAGTATCAAGACCATCCGATGCCGCCGCGGTGTTGTTATTCACGCTGATCGCACCGGTATTCGGTGCCTTCCTGCAGCCTTTGATGGCAGCCATCCAGCGCAGATATGAATTTGAAGCGGATGAATTCGCCGCCTCCTTGACCCGACCCGAAGCCTTGATCCGGTCGCTGGTAAAACTTTACCGCGATAACGCGGCCACCCTCACTCCTGACCCTATTTATGCCGCTTTCCACTATAGCCATCCTCCGGCGACGATTCGGATCGAGCACCTGAAACGGGCGCACCCGTAATGAGCCTGGTTCGCCGCGGCCAAGTCGTCGCCCACTTCGGCCGGGAGTGGGCGATCGAGGATGAAAGCGGCCGCTTGTTTCTCGGTTACCCTTGGCACCGCTATGACCTACCTTGCGTCGGCGATTGGGTCCAATGGGAACAGACTGATGCCAAACGCGGCCGCATCCTTGCGACCTTACCCCGCAAAACCCTCCTGACCCGTCCAGGGCGCGGCGGTAACTTACGCCCGGCAGCGGCCAATGTCGAGCAAATTTTGGTCGTCATCGCCCCCGAACCCAGTTATGACCTGCTCCTGGTGGATCAATACCTGGTCGTAAGCGAAACCCGAAAGATCAGCGTCCGCCTAGTGTTCAACAAGCTGGATCTCATCCCGCAAGAACAACGCTTAACTGTGCTGGAAGGAGACTTGGCGCCTTATCGATCCCTGTATCCTATCCTGCTCATCAGCGCCAAAACCGGGGAGGGGATGGAAGCATTGCGCGCGGCCCTGAAGGGCAAATTATCCATGTTTGCAGGCCAGTCCGGGGTGGGCAAGTCTTCCCTATTGAAAACCCTAGTCTCCAGCAAAGACATCCGGATCGGAGAGCTATCCGCCAGCACGCGCCGCGGGCGCCACACCACCACCAGCGCCAGGCTGTTCCACCTGCCCGAAGGCGGCGACCTCATCGACACGCCCGGGGTGGCGATATTCGGTCTAGCCGGCATTGACCCGGCTCAGCTGGCCTACGGCTACAAAGAATTCCGCAGCCTCATTCCGCACTGCCGCTTTGCCGATTGCCGACACGTCAATGATCTCGGCTGCGCGGTGCGAGCAGCGGCAGCAAGAAGATCAATCAGCGCCGCACGGTATCGGCGCTATTTGAAGCTGCTCGAGAAATTGCCGCAGATTTCCTAAACCGTCCGTCGCCCTTCGAACGCATACGCCAGCGTGTGGGCGTCCAGATATTCCAACTCTCCGCCTACCGGCACGCCGTGGGCGATGCGGCTGACGAACACGCCAGCGCCGCGGGCCAGTTCGGCGATGTAATGGGCGGTCGCCTCCCCTTCCACCGTGGAATTGGTGGCCAGGATCAGCTCCCTGACTTCCCCCTCAAGCAAACGCCGCTCCAGCTCGTCCAGTCCCAGATCCTCCGGGCCGATGCCATCCAAAGGCGACAGGTGGCCGTGGAGGATGAAAAGCTTGCCCTTGAACACCCCGGTCTGCTCGATCGCCAGCGCATCGGCCGGGGTCTCCACTACGCACAATTTGGACCGCTCGCGGCCAGGATCCAGGCAAATTGCGCAAACTGGCATTTCGGTGAGGTTCCGACAAGACTGACAACGGCGGATTTTCTCCAGCGCTTCATTTAGACATTCAGCCAGATGGCGGGCCCCTTGGCGGTCGCGCTGCAGCAGGTGGAAGGCAATCCTCTGGGCGGACTTGGGCCCCACCCCTGGCAAACACCTAAGCGCCTGCATCAGGCGCTGGAGACAATCACTTCGACCCATCATCGAAGATCAGAACGGCAACTTGATTCCGCCCGGCAATTGGAAACCACCGGCCAATTCGGCCATCTTCTCTTCCTTGAGCTCGGCTACCTTGTGAACCGCATCGTTGACTGCCGCTGCCACCAAATCCTCAAGGATTTCCTTATCTTCCTCCTTGAACAGACTCCCGTCGATAGCCAGCCGCAGCACCTCGCGCCGTCCATTCATGATCACCCTCACCAGACCACCGCCAGCCTCACCCTGAACCTCGGCTTTTGCCAGCTCTTCCTGCGCTTGCCTGAATTTCTCCTGCATTTCCTGAGCCTGCTGCATCAAGGCTCCCAGTGGGTTTTTCATCCGCTTATCCTCCAAATCGTCTGTGTCACTCTGCCGGCTTGACCGACCCAGGCACGATCCGGGCATCGAAGGCTTCCATCAGTGCCCGGACGGTCTCATCTTCGACGATGGCCTTCTCCGTCGCCGCCAGTTTCTCTTGCTGGCGGCGCTGACGCAAAATCGCCGGAGTCTCCACCTCGCTCCGACCCAGCCGGACTTCCAGCTTAACCTTCCGCTTAAGGGCTGCCTGAAGCGCCTGTTCCAGCCGCTCTTGCCAACGCTCACTTAAAAGGTGAGCGAAGCTTTCATCCAACCTCAGCTCGCAACGCCGTCCATCCAAGTGGACCAACACACAGTGATGGGCTAACTCCCTGGCCATGCCAGAGAGCTGCATCCGCTCCACCAAGGCTGCCCACTCCATCGCTGCCAGGTCTGTTTGCGCCGTTTCACCGACCGCTGGATGCTGGACCGGCTTCCTCCCCTCCTCCGTGGGGGGGAATCCGATCGCCGGCACCGGGTTCTGCTGCGCCATTTCCAGCGGCCTAAACGCCAGCATTCTGAGCAGCACCATCTCCAAACCAGTGCGCGGGTCAGGCGCCAAAGGCAAATCCCTCTGCCCCAACAGGGCGATCTGATAATACAACTGCACGTCTTCGGGAGATAGCGCCTCGGTCTGGGCCAGGAGCCAATCGCGTTCCTCGTCTTGCTCTGCAGTCTCCGGCAACTGCTGGGCCAGGGCGATGCGATGCAGCAGGCTCAATAACTCCTTTAGCACCTCGGTGAAATCCAGCCCCGTCTCAGCCAAGCGCGCGACCTCGGCCATTACCGCGCGCGCATCGAGCTTTGCCAGCGCTTCTACCAGTCCCTTGAGGGAGCCCGCCGCCACTCCGCCCAACATTCCCTCCACCTCGGTTGCCCCAACCTGCCCGCCGCCGTAAGCGATGGCCTGATCCAACAGGCTCAGGGCGTCGCGCAGGCTGCCGTCCGCTGCGCGCGCCAGAAGCCGAAGAGCGCTCGCCTCGAAGGCAACCTGCTCAGCCTCGAGGATCTGTGCCAGGCGGGCCTCGATCTGATCCGAAGGCAATTTTTTCAGACCGAACTGGAGACAGCGCGACAGCACCGTTACCGGGATCTTCTGGGGATCGGTGGTGGCAAGCAGGAACTTGACGTGAGGGGGCGGCTCCTCCAGGGTCTTGAGCAAAGCATTGAAGCTATGCCCCGAGAGCATATGCACTTCGTCGATCAGATAGATCTTGTAACGGCCGCGGCTGGGAACGTATTGAGCATTTTCCAGAAGCTTTTGGGTATCTTCCACCCGAGTGCGGGAGGCTGCATCCACTTCGATCAGATCGACGAACCTGCCCTCGTCCACCGCCAGGCAGATCTCGCACTGGCAGCAAGGCTCTCCATCCCGGGGCTGCTCGCAGTTGAGCGCTTTGGCCAGGATCCGGGCAATGGTGGTCTTGCCCACTCCGCGGGTGCCGGTGAACAAGTAAGCGTGATGCATGCGCTCGTTGACTAGGGCGTTGCGGAGCGTTCGGACCACATGGGACTGCCCTGTGATCTCGGAAAAGCGGCGCGGTCGCCACTTGCGCGCCAGGGCTTGATAGCTCATGGGAAATCTTTAAAGTTAGGGCGGCGGACCGCGCCAGCCACACCCCGGCACACGCATCAGCTGTTACCGTTGCTCCCTTCCGGGCCTGGCGGGGTTCACAGCCTATCGCTGCGGGGGGACCGACACAGTCCACCATCAATCGTTCATCCCGGCGGACCCACCGGAAAGCAAAATTATCCCAACCTAAATTCCGTATTGCAAGCAACAAGCTGGATTAGGCTCATCCTCTAAAAGCGCTAGAGGCACCCGCTCATGGCCGGATTTATCGCTCCTGAAGTCGTCGAGGCCAACTTCGGGCAAAAAGCTGCCACCGACTGCATGTCTGGCGAGGCGGAGGGATTGGACTTTCCCTGCCGAACCACGATAATATTACAGATTTTCATCCACTAGAGGTTGAACCGACATGAACCGAATCCGCGTCTTATCCCAACCCCAAACCCGCGCCTTGGCGACTAACAAGGTGCTGCGCAACACTTATGCCCTGCTGGCCATGACCCTGTTGTTCAGCGCCGCAACCGCGGGCCTGTCCATGATCTTGAACCTGCCCCATCCGGGGCTGATCGTTACCCTGGCGGGTTACTTCGGGCTGCTGTTTTTGACCCAAAAATTCAGTCAAAGCGCCTGGGGACTGCTGTTCGTCTTCCTGCTGACCGGTTTCATGGGGATGACCCTGGGGCCGATCCTGAGCATGTATTTGAAGTTCTTCCCCAACGGCCATCAAGTCGTCATGATGGCGCTGGGAGGCACCGGCTTGATTTTCCTGGGGATGTCGGGCTATGCCCTGAGCTCGCGCAGGGATTTCAGTTTCCTGGGCGGATTCCTGTTTGCAGGTATCCTGGTGGCCTTTCTGGCAGGTTTGGGGGCGATTTTCTTTCACCTTCCGGGACTCGCCCTGGCCGTATCGGCGATGTTCGTGCTGCTCATGGCGGGCCTCATCCTGTTCGAAACCAGCCAGATCATTCGCGGCGGAGAGACCAATTACATCCTGGCCACCATCACCCTGTATGTCGCCATTTACAACCTGTTCACCAGCCTATTGCACTTGCTTGGTTTGCTGGGCGGAGAGGAGTGATTCTCCTCCGAAGCTCCCCAGGAAAGGCGGCTCTATGGCCGCCTTTTTCCTATTTTGCTGAATGCAAACGACGTCTCTAAACTTAATATCCGCCCTAAAGCAAGTATAATTGGACCCGCCTTCCCTAAGGGCGTGTAGTTTCCCAAGAATTCCAAAATAAATAACTTTTGTCAGGAGGTAACTATGGCATTTCTGACCGCATCTCTGGCCGCCTATACTTTAGTGGCAGTGCTTGGTTTACTGATTGCGCTTGACCTTTTGCGCGGATTGCCGGTAGACCGAAAGCTCGTCCTTACCCATGCCGGCACAGCGGTATTCGGTGCGCTGCTACTCATCGGCACCGCACTTGGAGGGGATAGCCGGGTCTACGTCAATATCGGCCTGGTGGCGATCATCGCCCCCTTGGGTTTTCTGGCCGCCACCAAACGCTACAAAACCGGCGTAGTTCCGAAAAACCTGATCCTCACCCACGCTGGCTTGGCAGTCATCTTCTATTTACTCCTGGTCGCCGTGGTTGCGGGGGTCAAGGTGATCGGCTGATCCCATCTTGGATCCGTTGTTCCAGAACCCGGCTGGTACGCCGGGTTTTTATTCTTTCTCTCCGTGGGGAAGATGTCCCCCCCGCCAGATTGAGATCAAAAGCCACACCCCACCGATCCCGGCGCCGGCAAAACCCAGCACGCCCAGCATCGGCAGCCCCCACAGGGTCGGGCCGCCGGAGACGGTCATGACGATGGAGGAGCCGATGATCAGCGACGAGGTCACCATCCCCACGGTGAGGCGGCTGGCGGCGCGGTCGATGATCCAACCAAAGTAGTTGAGCTGGTTGAGATCTACGTTGAAACGCAGGCTTCCGGTCTTGACCGCCTTGATCAGGCGCCGCATGTCATAAGGAAAAGCAGCGATGATCTCGAACAACTCGCTGGCGGTGCGCCAGCCGCGCCTGAGCACGATGTCCGGGCGGTAGCGGCGCATGAGCGCATGGCGTATGTGCGGCGTTGCCGCGATGATCAGATCGAAGTCCGGGTCCACCTGGCGTCCCATTCCATCCAGGGTCAACAGGGCCTTGAACAAGAGAGCCAGATCCGGCGGCAACACCAGGTGATAGGTGCGCATCAAATTGGTCAAATCGCCCAAAATGTTGGCGATTTTGAGCTGCTTTAAAGGCAGGCCATGATAGGTATCGATGAAGATGTCCACGTCGGTCAAGAGGGCGTCCATATCCAGCTGCACTTCGCCGGCCCAGTCAAGGAGCACGTTGGCGGCGCTGCGAGCGTCGCGGTCGATCATCGCGGCCAGCATGTCCACGATCTGATGGCGGCGGGCCTCGGACAAGCGACCTACCATGCCGAAATCGATGAAGGCCAGCCGATTGCTAGACAAAAAAATGAGATTGCCCGGATGGGGGTCAGCGTGGAAAAAGCCGTCGATGAGTATCATCTTCAGCACCGCATCGGTCCCGCGCCGGGCGAGAATCTTGCGACTAAGCCCCGAAGCTTCGGCCAGCTGCAGCTTGCGCGCCGGAATCCCCTCGATGTAACCTTGTACATTGAGGCGCTGGCAGCAGAAATCCCAGTACATCTTAGGGATCACGATCCATGGCTCGCGGGCAAAATTGGCCGCCATGCGTTCGGCATTGTGAGCCTCGTTCTCCAGATCCATCTCCCGCCGCAAAGAAGCGGCGAATTGGTGCACGATGTCCACCGGTCGGTAACGGCGAAGTTCCTTGACCTCGCTTTCGGCAATCCGGACCAGGCGTTCCAGCAGCCTAAGATCAGCCTCCACGACCTCCTCGATCCCGGGCCTTCGGATCTTCACGATCACCCGCTCGCCGCTGAACAGGCGCGCCCGGTGCACCTGGGCGATGGAAGCAGCTGCCAACGCCTCGGTCTCGAATTCGGCAAACACCTGCTCCACCGATGCCCCCAGGTCCTCTTCCAACTGCGGACGGAGCCGCTCGAAAGGCAACGGTGGCACTTGGTCCTGGAGTTTTTCGAACTCAGCGATCCAGTCCGGTGGAAACAAATCCACGCGGGTGGCCAAAACCTGGCCCAGTTTGATGAAGGTGGGCCCCATTTCCTCCAGGGCCCGACGAATCCGCTGCGCCGTATTGAGCTGAACCAGCTCCTCTACTGCTTTCCAATGCAGCGCCCTGCCCGCCTGCTCGAATGCGTGCGCCAGCCCCAGGCGGCGCACAAAACCGGTGAAGCCATAGCGGATCAGGATGACGGTCAGATCATAAAGGCGGCCGAGGTCATGGATCGCACTGACAGCTTCCCACAACATCAGCCTTGATCAGGCTTTTCTGGCTGGGTTTTCTTGGCTTGCCGATCCAGGGCATCGGCGATCCCGGCTAGAAAGCCGCTCGTGACGGCCGCCAGCTGCGCTCCGGTAGTACGGGCGGTCTCCAGCCCTGCTTTGAACCCCCATTGGCCAGCTTCCTGGAGCTTGCGCGGCAGGGTCTGCATGACCTCGGCCAGGTACTCGCCAATGCTAGTACCACTGTTGCGAGCGTGCCGGGCCAAATCGGCCAGGATCTCCGCCGCCTGGGCGCCGCCTTTTTTGGCGACTTCGGCCAAGGTGTCAAGATAGAGCTTTTCCAGCTCGACCAGCTGATCGAAAGCGCGCTTGACCTCTTGTTCAGTGAATTCATCTGCGCGGCTTGCCGCCTCTTCCAGGGCCAACTTGGATGCCTCGGCAGCTTTGACCAGACCTTCTTCCAGACCTTTGACCGCTTCCTCCAATGCCTGCCTGGCACGGCTTCCATGGGTTTCGACACCCACGCTGGCAGCTTGCATGACGGTCTCGATGATCGTCTTCACCTGGCCAGCGTCCAATTTGCCTTCGGCCAGGGCTTCCATGGTCAACCGGCGCACCTTTTCGCGGATCGCCTCCTCGCTCTCGACAGCTTCTTGAACCGAAGCCTTAAGTTGCTCGACCGTCGCCTGAGTCTCCTTTTCAGCCCCACCCTGAGTGGTCGTTTCCGCCGGGGATTCGCCGCCTGCTCCATGGCTTGCGTTAGGATGTAAATCGCCTGGATGCATAATAATTTCCCTCCGGATGAAATGCTTGATTCGCCTTAAGCTATGGTCGCCAAAACCCGAGCAAACTGCAAGCGCACCGGATGTCAAAGCCGACCGATCAGGCTAAAATAGCAAACTGACATTTATTCCATCTCAAGGTCTCTCATGTTGAAACATACCCGGCATCGGCGCATCCTGGGCGTCATCCTGATCTTCTTCGGCGCTTTATTGATGTGGCTGGCGCCAGAGATTTTAGTCGGGGTAATAATGATTCTGATCGCCATCGCGTTGGAAATCCTCGGAATCGCTTTGGAACACCGGGAGCGCAAACGCTCCTGAAAGCGCTTGCATGGCTTCCTAAAGTCGTTGGATAATGACAACATTTCCGTGAGTTACGCGCAAACTCCAAGCACGAGCACCATGATCGACCACAGACAATATCCCCTGCTCAGCCGCATCGACTCTGCCGATGACCTGCGCCAACTGGACGAGAGGGAACTGAAGCGGTTGGCAGACGAGGTCCGCCATTACCTGCTGGAGAGCGTCAGCCGCTCCGGCGGGCACCTGGCGGCGGGGTTGGGCACGGTAGAACTGACCATCGCCCTCCATTACGTTTTCAACACGCCGTATGACCGCTTAGTCTGGGACGTCGGCCATCAGGCTTATCCGCACAAAATTCTCACCGGCCGCCGAGACCAGCTCCCGACCATCCGCAAACGCGGGGGACTTGCGCCATTCCCCAAGCGCACCGAAAGCCCCTATGACGCTTTTGGGGTTGGCCACTCCAGCACCTCCGTCTCCGCCGCCTTGGGCATAGCGATCGCCGCCGCTCTAGAAGGGCGCGACCAACATGCGGTGGCGATCATCGGCGACGGCGGGCTGACCGGGGGGATGGCGTTCGAAGCCCTCAACCACGCCGGCGCCCTGGACGCCAACTTGCTCGTGATCCTCAACGACAACGAGATGTCCATCTCCCCCAATGTAGGTGCGCTAACCAACTATCTGGCCAAGATTCTCTCCAGCAAGCTTTATACGACGGTGCGCGAGGGGGGCAAACAGATCCTCAAGCGGATGCCGGAAGTTTGGGAGCTGGCCCGCCGCGCCGAAGAGCACGTCAAAGGGATGGTCGCACCGGGCACCTTATTCGAAGAACTGGGTTTCAACTACATCGGCCCCATCGACGGCCACGACCTAGATACCCTGATCGCCACCCTCAAAAACCTCCGGGCCCTTAAAGGGCCTCAGCTCCTGCACGTCATCACCAAGAAAGGCAAGGGCTATCTCCCGGCCGAACGCGACCCGGTCGCCTATCACGGCGTCTCCCCGTTCGATCCCAGTCAGGAAACCCTGGCCAAGGTTCCTGCCAAGGGTACGACCTATACTCAGGTATTCGGTCAATGGCTGTGCGACATGGCCGAGCACGAGCCAAAACTCATAGGAATCACCCCGGCCATGCGCGAAGGTTCGGGACTGGTGGAATTCTCAGAGCGCTTCCCCAACCGCTATTTCGACGTCGGGATCGCCGAACAGCACGCGGTCACCCTGGCCGCAGGTCTTGCCTGCGAGGGCTACAAGCCGGTGGTGGCAATCTATTCCACCTTTCTGCAGCGCGGTTATGATCAACTGATCCACGACGTGGCGTTACAAAACCTTCCGGTGCTGTTCGCCATCGACCGCGCCGGTCTGGTGGGTCCCGACGGCCCCACCCACGCCGGCAGTTTCGACCTGAGCTTTTTGCGCTGTATCCCCAACTTGGTGGTGATGGCGCCTTCGGATGAGAACGAATGCCGCAGGATGCTGACCACCGGGATTGAATCCGGAGGACCTGCCGCGGTCCGGTATCCGCGCGGTACCGGCCCAGGCGTCAAGGTAGAGCGGGAGCTTACCACCCTACCCATTGGCAAAGGGGAAATCCGCCGCCAGGGTAAGAAAGTCGCCATCCTGGCCTTCGGTTCCATGGTCGCGCCGGCCCTGGAAGCCGCCGAGGCGCTGGATGCGACGGTGGCCAACATGCGCTTCGTCAAACCGCTGGACGAGGCGCTGGTGCTGGATCTGGCCCGGGATCACGATTACCTGGTAACGGTGGAAGAGAACACCGTCCTGGGGGGCGCAGGCAGTGCCGTGGGCGAGTGCCTTGCCGCCCATCGCTGCCTGGTGCCGGTCCTGAACCTGGGATTGCCCGATCGCTTTCTCGAGCACGGCAGCCGCGAGGAACTGCTGACCGAGGCAGGTCTGGATACCTGCGGTATCCGCTTACAGATCGAGCGTTTCCTACGGCAGAACAATCAACTTAAGATCATCGCATGAACCGCCTCGACTGGCCAAGCCGGCTTAAGGAAACAATCCGCACCATTCCCGATTTTCCCGAGCCGGGAATTCAGTTCAAGGACATCACCCCCCTGGTCAGGGATCCGGCCACGCTCAGACTGGCCATCCACCAGCTGATCCATCCGTTCGTTGGGGCACCCATCACCGCTGTCGCCGGAATGGAGGCGCGCGGATTCATTTTTGGGAGTTTGGCGGCCTGGGAGCTTGGGGTAGGGTTCGTGCCGCTGCGCAAGCCTGGCAAGCTTCCCTACGACGTCCAAAGCGTCTCATACGCCCTGGAATACGGTGAAAATACGCTGGAGGCTCACGTCGATGCAGTGGGGCCAGGCGATCGGGTGCTGCTCGTGGATGATCTCCTGGCCACCGGCGGCACTGCCCGCGCCAGCTGCGAGCTGGTGGAGAGCTTAGGGGCCGAGGTTTTCGCCCTCGCCTTCGTGATCGAGCTTCAAGCTCTCAAAGGCCGCCAAAGACTCTCCGGCTATTCGGTCCACAGCCTGCTTACCCTCTAGATTCGCCCTAGACGCTATCGCCTCCCTGGCATATACACGCCCTTTCCAACGGCTGCGCTCGCCGCGAAAGTAGCGTAAGGCCGAATCCCAGGTCATCAGAAGATAAAGCGTACCGATGATGGGCAATGCCAGCCCCCAGGCCGGTGACAGCCGGTAAAAACGCAGCATGGGCAGATAGGAAAGCACCATCATTCCCAGGCTTGCCGCCCCGAGCCACCAATATTGAGGCAGCGCAAGCGCGAGCACCGGCACCCACGCCATCAGTCCCACCACCCCGGCACACAAAGCCAGTTGCAAAATCGAGTAGCGCAACTGGGTAAAAGCGGTGCGTGCCACCATGTTCCAAACCGTGGCCAGATCGGCGTAGTTCCGCCGGCTGACCACCCCATGCGAGAGCCCGATCCAAGTGCGGTAACCCCGCCGCTTGACTTGTTTTGCCAGGACGCAATCGTCGATCAAGGCATCTTTCAAGCTCAAGAAGGCTCCACAGTCGCGCAACACTTCCACGCGGGTCAGGATACAGCCGCCCGCTGCCGCAGCCAGACGGCTCGAACTGGAATTGGCCAGGGCAAACGGATAAAGCAGCTTAAAAAAATACACGAACGCCGGCAGCAAACCCTTTTCCCAAAACCGGCAGGTTCGGAGCCTGGCCATGATGGAGACAAAATCCAAGCGCTCGCGCACCAGCTTGTCCAGTAACGCAGCCAGCATCCCAGGTTCAAGCTGAATATCCGCATCGAGCAGCAACACCTTGTCCGTCTTGACTGCTTTTAAGCCCTGCTCCAGGGCCCAGAGCTTGCCGCTCCAACCTTGGGGGAGCGGCCCTGCAGAGATCACGGTCAAGGTCAGATGCTGCACCTTGCGCGCCACCGCGGCGGTGTCGTCTTCGGAATTGTCATCCACGACGACAACCCTAAGTGCCGGCGCCTGCTTGGCAAGGGCTTCCAGCGTTTTAGCGATGACCTTGGCCTCGTTGCGCGCCGGGATCAGGACAGTCAGATCGTGATAGGGAAAATCGGCTAGGCTTTCAGGTTCCAGGACTTCGCGATTGCGCCAGGGCTGCCACGGCAGGGCCAATAAAATACCCCACAGCACGGCAGCGCAGCTAGCCAATATACCAAACCAATCCATGGAAGCGCAGAGAGCTTACTTGACGGCTTCGATCGGCTTGGATAGGGGCTGTTCGTGTTGGCGATAAGCTGCCACCGGCTCTGGCGCCATCGGCCCTGAGGTGCGCGGTCCAAACCATGCGACCCAAGCCGCCTTAAGCGGATGGGCCAAGGTATCTGCCACGGCGGTGGGTTCATAGCCGCAGTGGGCCATGCAGTTGGCGCACTTGGGATGGTTGGCGGTGCCGTATTTTTCCCAAGGCGTAGTCTCCATCAATTCCTTGAAGCTTTTGGCGTATCCCTCATCGGCAAGGAAATAGCAAGGTTTTTGCCAGCCGAATACATTGCGGGTCGGATTGCCCCAGGGCGTGCAGGCATAGGCCCGGTTGCCGGCCAGAAAATCCAGATAGAAACTGGAGTGATTAAGTCGCCATTTCCTGCCCTGCTGCTTGCCTAGTTGGAACAGGCGTCGGAACAAGCGCTTGGTCTCCGGGTTGCGGATGAAGACATCCTGGCGCGGCGCCCGCTCATACTGGAAACCGGGGGAAATGGTCACCGCCTCCACCCCCAAATCCAAGCAGAAATCCAAAAATTCGCCGATCTCTTCAGCGCTCTCACCTTGGAATAGGGTACAATTGACCGTCACCCGAAAACCCCGGGCTAATGCCTCGCGGATGGCTTCCACTGCGCGCTCGAACACCCCTTCCTGACAGACCGAAGCGTCATGGCGCGCTTTCAGGCCGTCCAGATGGACGGAGAAGGTGAGATAGGGGGAGGGGGTGTAATCTTTCATGCGCTTTTGCAAAAGCAGCGCATTGGTGCATAAGTAAACGAATTTCTTGCGCTGGACGATCCCTTCCACAATCTTGGGCATGTCCTTGTGGAGCAGCGGTTCGCCGCCGGGAATGGAAACCACCGGCGCACCGCATTCATCCACTGCCTGCAAGCATTCCTCCACGCTCAGCCGCTGCCTTAGGATCTCCTGTGGGTGTTCGATCTTGCCGCATCCAGCACAGGCCAGGTTGCACTGGAACAAGGGTTCCAGCATGAGCACCAGCGGGTAGCGGCGTTGTCCCTTGAGTTTTTGGATCAAAAGATAACGGGCGATGGCAAATTTTTGCCTGAAAGGAATGCTCATAGCGCCTTCTCCTTAAGAAATCCTTGGTGTCATCCGGCGTATTTCTGACTATTTAGCTATGTTTAAACGCCGAAAGCAACTCTTTTGTGACCATGTGTGATAAGGCCATCCCAATTGTTGGCAAAAAGCAACAAAATTCCACGCATCGTTAAGGGAACCTGGGCGAGTAGTTTAATCAGATTAGGCGAAAATACAACAGTCTCTTGACGGTATGATCAAAATCCATAAGAATTGGTTAAATTTCAACATAATCGCAACCACGGGTATATTCACTTACCCCGTCACGCCAAAGCTTGGGGAGAAACCTTTTTAGCTTATGAACGGAAGCTCAGTCTCCGCTATCCACGGCGATCTTCACGCGCTCACCGACAAAGCCTTCCAGGCTTATCTCCTAGATGGCGTCTCGCGCACTTTCGCCCTGACTATCCCCCAATTGCCGGAGCCCATCCACCAGGTGATCGCCAACGGCTATCTTTTGTGCCGGATCGTCGATACCATCGAGGACGAAGCGACCCTGGACCGGCAAACCAAACGCCATTTCTGTGAGCGTTTCGTAGCGGTGGTGCAAGGCAGCCAAGACGCCGGCGCATTCTCTCAGGATTTCGCCGCCCGCCTCTCCGACCGCACCCCCCCGGCTGAGCAAGAATTGATTCAGGTCATCCCGCGGGTCATCGCTATCACCCACGGATTTTCCCATGCTGATCGTGAGGCCTTAGCCCGTTGCGTGGCGATCATGAGCCATGGCATGGCCGATTTTCAGGATCGGGATCTACGCGCTGGCCTTGCGACCCTAGTGGATATGAACCGCTACTGCTATTACGTGGCGGGAGTGGTAGGTGAAATGCTGACCCAGGTGTTCTGCAACCACTCCCAGTACCTGGCGGGACAGCGGGATCGTATGCTAGAGCTTGCGGTCTCCTTCGGGCAGGGACTGCAGATGACCAACATCCTAAAGGATATCTGGGAAGATCTCGAGCGCGGGGTGTGCTGGCTACCACGCGATATCTTCGCGGCCCACGGCTATGATCTCAGCAACCTGCATCCCGGTCACCAAGACGCTGCTTTTGTTGCCGGCCTGCGCGAGTTGGTCGCCATCGCCCATGGTCACCTGCGCAATGCATTGGAGTACACCTTGCTGATCCCAGAATACGAAACCGGCCTGCGTGATTTTTGTTTGTGGGCGCTGGGGATGGCAATCCTGACCTTGCGCAAGATTCATCTTAATCCGTATTTCAGCCGCTCCGGCGAAGTCAAGATCTCGCGCCCCAGCGTCAAGGCCACGGTGCTCACCACCCGCTTGTGTCATCGCCACAACGACCTGCTGCGGTGGCTGTTCAATGCCGCCAGCCGAAGCCTGCCCGGGCCGGTGCCGACAGAAAGGCTAGCGCTCAGCCCAGCGACGCAAATTGCCGCCCAATCCTTATCCCTGTAGACAACCACCAAGAGGCCAAACCGATGACTCAGCCATCCGCACTGCAACGCAATCCAGCCCTTAAGCCTCCGCAGAACCGGTTGGATCGCGCCATCGCCAAGGCCTGCAGCGCCTTGCTCCAATGCCAGCATCCGCAAGGCTACTGGCTATTCGAACTGGAAGCCGACTGCACCATTCCGGCCGAATATATCCTGATGATGCACCACATGGATGAAGTGGATGAGATCCTTCAGGCCAGACTAGCCAATTATCTCCGCGCAAAGCAGAAGGAAGACGGCAGTTGGCCGCTCTACCCCGGGGGAGGCGGCAACCTCAGCTGTTCGGTGAAAGCCTATTACGCGCTCAAGCTGGCCGGGGATTCCCCGAACGCCTCGCACATGCAAAAAGCGCGCGAATTCATCCTAGCGCAGGGGGGGGCAGCCAAGGCCAACGTATTCACCCGCATCATGCTGGCCCTGTTCCGGCAGATCCCGTGGCGCGGCGTGCCGTTCATGCCGGTGGAAATCATGCTCCTGCCCAAGTGGTTCCCTTTCCACCTGGACAAGGTAGCTTATTGGTCGCGCACGGTGATGGTTCCCTTGTCCATCCTGTGCTCGCTTAAAGTCAAGGCCAAAAATCCCAAGAATGTCCATATCCGGGAGTTGTTCATCACGCCACCGGAACAGGAGAGGGGCTATTTTTCCCATGTCAAAACCCCCTTGGGCAAGTTCGTGCTGGCTCTGGAGCGGCTTGGATTGAAGCTGGAACCTTGGATTCCGCCCCGAATCCGCCAGCGCGCTCTGGAAAAGGCGCTCAACTGGCTCCTGGAACGCCTCAACGGCGAGGACGGTCTGGGGGGTATCTTCCCAGCCATGGCCAACGCCTATGAGGCCATGGATGCCTTGGGCATCCCGGCGGAGGATCCGCGCCGCCAGACAGCCAAAAAGGCTTTGCAGAAACTTTTGCTGCACCGGGATCACGAATCCTATTGCCAACCCTGCCTGTCCCCGGTGTGGGACACCGGATTGAGCCTCTTGGCCCTGCAGGAGGCTCAGCGCGGTGAGGACGATCCGGAAACTGCCCGCGCCATCGACCGCGCCTTGGATTGGCTGGTGAGCAAGCAACTTCGCGACGAGCCAGGCGACTGGCGAGAACGAAGGCCGCATCTGGAAGGCGGTGGCTGGGCGTTCCAGTTCAACAATTCCCATTACCCGGATGTGGACGATACCGCCGTGGTCGCCTATGCCCTACTCCAAAGCGGCCGACCGCAGCATCGCGAAGCGGCTTTCCGGGCAGCCCGCTGGATCGCCGGCATGCAATCCAAAAACGGCGGCTGGGGCGCTTTCGACCCGGACAATACTTACGCTTACTTGAATCACATCCCCTTCGCCGACCACGGCGCCCTGCTCGATCCCCCGGAAGCCGACGTCAGCGCGCGCTGCGCCATGCTGCTCAACGCAGCCGGAACTGAAGTCTCCTATTTCCAGCAGGTTTTGGCGCGCGGGCTGGATTTTCTCTGGCGCGAGCAGGAAGAAGACGGCAGCTGGTTTGGGCGCTGGGGCACCAATTATGTCTACGGCACCTGGTCGGTCCTGATGGGGCTGGAACACTGCGGCATCCCCAAGGATGACCCGCGCATCCGCAAAGCGGTGGCCTGGCTCAAAAGCGTCCAACGAGACGACGGCGGCTGGGGAGAAAGCAACGACAGCTATGAGAATCGCCGCGATCCTGCCATCCGCGGTCGCCTCCACACCAGCCAGGCAAGTCAGACCGCCTGGGCGCTGTTAGCCCTGATGGCAGCCGGAGAGGCCCAAAGCGACGCCGTCCGGCGCGGCATAGACTATCTGCTGCGCACCCAGCAGGAAGACGGTCTGTGGCAGGATAAATACTTCAATGCCCCCGGTTTCCCGCGGGTCTTCTATCTGAAGTATTACGGCTATGACAAATTCTTTCCGCTGTGGGCCCTGGCCCGCTACCGCAACGAAACCACGCGCAAGTGCTAGGGATCGTCGTTGCCCTCCCGGCCGAATGCCGCAGCCTGAGCCGACGGCGCGTGCAGGTCGGCGAATCGCTGCAACTGGCACCCAAGATCCTGGTCCAGGTGGCGGGAGTGGGGTCATCCCGGGCGCTGGCAGCAGCCGAGGCTTTGTATCAAGCCGGTGCCCGCGCTATCTTCAACTGGGGGTGTGCGGCAGCGCTCAAGCCGGGATTGGCCGCAGGAACCTTGCTGCTGCCCCAATGCTTCGTCCTCCCCGAGGGTTCTAAGGCGACTGCCGACCCCAGTTGGTGGTCTAACCTGTATCAGGTCCTGGCTGGCTTACTGCCGATCACCACTACTCCCTTGGCCAGCAGCGACCGGGTACTTGCCACCCCAGCCCACAAGCAGGCGCTCCACCAGGCGATCGGCGCAGCAGCGGCAGATATGGAGAGCGCCTTCCTGGCTCACTGGGCGGCAAAGCAGCGGTTGCCCTTTGCCGCCCTGCGGGCGATCTCGGATACCGCCGCCACCGCCATTCCTGCTCCAGTCCTGGCCGCCGATGACGGGCAGGGAGGGGTCTCTTTGCCACGCCTGCTAGGCCGGTTGCTGCGTCATCCCAGCCAGCTCAGGGAGCTGATCACCCTAAGCCGCCAATTCCATGCTGCCCACATCCATCTAACCCAGGCCGCTGACTTGCTCAGCGCCCGCCGATTCGGTCTGCCGTGACCCAAATCCTGCATCGCTTTTTAGCCGGTCTCATCCGCTGGCCCCTAGTCCATCCGGTCTGGATACTGGTGGGGGCATTGCTGGGGGCAGGTCTTAGCATCTACTACGCCGCTGTCCATCTGAGCGTGGATACCAGCACCGAAAAAATGTTGGACCCAAATCTGCCATTCATCCAAAAGCGCCATCAGGTGGAGCAACTTTTCCCCCAGGACAAAAACGCCATCCTGTTGATGGTCGAATCGGCCGTAGCGGAAGTCAGCGAAACCGCAGCCTACCGCCTCAAGACCCTGCTTGTCCCACATACCGATGCGATCCAGACGGTATCTTTGCCCTTGATTCACCCATTCTTCGACCGCCAGGGTCTTCTATATCTGAAGACAGAGGAGCTAGAAAGCCTGGCCGGTGACCTGGCCAAAGCCCAGCCTTTCATCGCAAAGCTTACCGAGAATTTCAGCCTAGCTAGCCTGCTGTCGCTGCTCACCAAAGCGCTGCGCTATGAGGAACAGCTTCCGGTCTCGCTCGATCCGGTGGCAGTTCGGATCAGCGCTGCCCTGGAAGCGGCCACAACTGACCAAGCTTATCTTCTGTCCTGGCGGGATCTTTTGTTCGAACCCAAACAGGCAATCGGGCATACTTTACAGTTCGTGGTCGTCTCACCGGTATTGGATCCTGCCCAGATGCTGCCGGCGGAAAAACCGATCCAGGTCATCCGCAACGCCATCGATCAGGTCAAACTCATCGACGGCATCCCGGTCAGCGTCAAACTAACCGGCGAACCGGTATTGGAATACGAGGAACTGATCAGCATCAGCCGCGGAACCGAAATTGCCGGCGCCGCCTCCCTGCTCCTGGTCTGCCTGGCGCTCTTGGTCGGCTTTCGCTCCTTAAAGCTCACCCTGGCCACCCTAGTCACCTTGGCGCTGGGGTTGGCCTACTCGGTCGGCTTCGCCACCCTCGCGGTAGGTTCTTTGAACCTCATCTCCATTGCATTCGCAGTGCTCTACATCGGCATGGGGGTGGACTACGCGACCTATTTGGCGCTCCGTTACCGCGAATATCTGCTCGAGGGCCACCCCCCCAGGGATGCCCTGTATCAGAGTCTTCGCACCGTCTCACCCGCGCTGTTTTTGTGCGCCCTGACCACCGCCCTTGGCATGTACGCGTTCATTCCCACCGCCTATCAAGGCGTGGCTGAATTGGGAATCATCGCCGGCTCTAGCATGTTCATCGTCGTCTTGGTGACCCTGACGGTCATGCCGGCTCAGCTTTCGCTCATGCCTGCGCTGCATCTGCCTAAGGGGTGGCAGAAACGCCGCACCCTGTTTTTGCCTAAGGCCTGGGCAGAATTTCCCTATCGCTACTCCCGAGGACTCAAACGCCTGACCTTCTTCCTGACTCTGGCAGCCTTGGGGGGGCTATGCGGCATAGAGGTGGATTTCAACCCGGTCAACCTGCGCGATCAGCGCAGCGAATCTGTGCAAGCTTTCAAGGAACTATTGCGCATCAAGGAAGCCTCCCCCATGTTCCTGACCGCGCTGGCGGAAGGGGAATCTGAAGCCAAGCTGCTTAAGGCTCGCCTCGAGCAGTCGGAAGCGGTAGAAGCGGCGGTATCGGTCTTCGACCTGGTTCCTTCGGATCAGGAGGACAAGCTGGCGATCATCGATGAAATGGCGCTTTTGCTCGGCCCTACGCTCGACCTCCCCCTTAAGCTCAGGAGCGGGAGCACCACCTTAGCCGATCTTGATAAGTTCCGCCAGGAACTGGCCCAAACTCCCACCACTTCTGCCATCGACCCCAAGGTCTACACCCGCCTCATCGAAGCTTTGGACCGTTTCATCGACCGCTGCCATAGTTTAACGGACACCCAGTGCCAGACCTCGATCGACCGGCTCCAGGCCAGTCTCCTGACCACCTTTCCCAAAGTGATGGAGAAATTGCGCCAGGGGTTGGAGGCTGTGCCGTTCGATGTCGCAGACCTCCCTGAGGACCTGCGCGAGCGCTGGGTCGCTGGCCAGGTCTACCGCATCGACCTGTTTCCGGCCAAAGATATGAATGTCCTGGACAATGTCCGCGAATTCGTCCGGCAGGTACGCGAGATTTATCCTAGCTTGACCGGACTGCCACGGATCTACATCGAATCCATGGAGGTCATCATCGATGCCTTCCTTAAAGCCTTTGCCTTGGCAGTGATCTTGATCACCCTGCTCTTGCTGGTCACGCTGCAAAGCGCCAGGGATACTTTCCTGGTCCTCCTCCCGTTAGTGATGGCTTCGATCCTCACCGGCGCGAGTACCGCCCTCATCGGATTGCCGTTCAATTACGCCAACGTGATCGCCCTGCCCCTGCTGTTCGGCCTGGGGGTGAACTACGGCATCCATATGGTCCACCGCATCCAGCAGTTGCCGCCGAACCGCTCGGTATTGACCACCGGCACCGCCCGGGGCATATTTTTCAGCGCCCTGACTACCCTGTTCAGCTTCGCCAGCTTAGGTCTGGTCTCCCACGCCGGCATCGCTAGCATGGGAAAACTGTTAGGTCTGGGTCTGACATTGACATTAGTTTGCACTTTCTTCATTTTGCCTGCGTTTGCCACCGCCTCGATCAATCACCGGAAACTGACGCCATGACACTGTCCATCGCTGAACTGACCGAAACTCAATGCGGGAAGAATTTTTTCCTCCACGAACGATTTCTCAACCCCCAGATGGTACGGGTCTTAAAGACCATCGGCTACGATCGGGTTTACACCAAAGCCCAAGGTCCCTACTTGTACGACGACCAGGGTAACCAGTATCTGGATCTCTTAAGCGGCTTTGGAGTTTTCGCTCTGGGTCGCAATCACCCAACCATCAAAGCCGCGTTGCAGGAAATTTTAACGGGGGATCTGCCGGATCTGGTCCAGATGGACGTCTCCTTATTGGCCGGCCTGTTGGCCGAGAAGCTGGTGCGGACCACCCCGGAACCACTCAGCCGGGTATTTTTTTGCAATTCCGGCGCCGAAGCGGTGGAGGCGGCGATCAAATTCGCCCGCTACACCACCGGCCGCAGCCGCATCCTCTACTGCGAACACGCCTTCCACGGTCTGACCCTAGGGGCGCTCTCCCTTAACGGGGAAGAGATCTTCCGCCAGGGCTTCGGCCCCCTGCTGCCCGATTGCATCCCTATCCCCTTCAACGATCTGGATGCCCTAGAACGGGCACTTGAGGAACAACCAACCGCAGCCCTCATCGTCGAGCCGATCCAAGGCAAAGGGGTCAACCTGCCGGATGACGATTACCTCTTTGAGGCGGCTCACTTGTGCCACAAACACGGCGCGCTATTCGTAGCCGACGAGGTCCAGACCGGCCTGGGCCGGACCGGGAAATTATGGGCCGTCGAGCACTGGGGGGTGGAACCGGACATGCTGCTGATGGCCAAAGCCTTATCTGGCGGGTTCGTTCCCGTGGGTGCAGTGGCCATGACCGCCCATATCATGGACAAAGTATTCAACCGCATGGACCGGGCGGTAGTCCACGGCTCGACCTTCTCCAAGAATAACCTGGCGATGGCGGCAGGCCTTGCGACTCTGACTGTGCTCGAAGAAGAAAACCTGATCGCCAATGCCGCCTCCCAGGGGGAAGCTTTGCTCGCCGGCTTGAATGCATTGGTGGATAAATACGAGTTTTTCCAGGAAGTGCGGGGCAAGGGACTGATGCTGGCGTTAGAGTTTGGCAAACCCCAAAGCTTCAAACTGAAAACCGCCTGGAACCTTCTGGAGACGGCCAACAAGGGCCTGTTCAGTCAAATGGTCACCATCCCGCTGTTCAAGCGCCACCGCATCTTGAGCCAGGTGGCAGGGCACGGCATGAACGTGGTGAAATTCCTGCCTCCTTTGGTGATCGGTGCCAGGGACGTGGATTGGATCGTCCAAGCTTGCGATGAGGTGCTGGCCGATTGCCACCAGGTTCCCGGCGCGATCTGGGACCTGGGCAAAACCTTGGCCGGTCATGCCCTCAAAGCCCGCAAAACCGCTTAAAAGGTGCTGCAATGGGTTATCCAGCTTGCCTGAGAGCTTGTTTACAAACCCGAACCTGGCTATCTACAGCGATTGGTAAACCAGCTTTGATCGCGTTGGCATTGACTTTGATGCCGCTAGCGCTCACTCACGCCCACGCGGTGATCGTCCGCTCTTCCCTAAATACCCATCCTCCCCTGCCCAACCAAGCAGCTGAGATATCCTTGATTTTCAATTCCCACATCGAAACGGCCCTGTCGCAGGTCCTGTTGGTGACCCAAGGAGACCACAAACAAGCTGTGCCCTCCCGACCCGGTAAGGCACGGGGGGAAATCGTGGTGGATCTCCCCCCTCTGCCCCCGGGAGAATACGCCCTCCAGTTAAAGGTCTTTGCCGCTGACGGCCACCTGACCGAGGACATAATCAAATTTTTCATTCGGGAGGGAAAATAGCCATGCCTACCCTGGCTGTCGGAGGTCTTCAGGGCCTTGCCAATTTCCTCGACGCCCTGATGGGCGGAATCGGGTTGATCAGCTTCTCCACCGCCTTAGGCGCTTGGGCCTTTGCCCGCCTCGTCCTCAAACCCCTGCTGCCGCAGGGAGACAGCAGCGCCAAGCTGATCGCTTCCAGCCTGCGCTGGCTCTACTTGGGGGCTTTCACGCTGGCAGCCAGTCACGCCGTGGCCCTGCTCGCCAAAGCCTGGATTCTGATGGAAACCCTGGGCCACCTGCCGCTTGCGGCTTATCTAGGGACGACTCAATTCCAGGCAGGATTTGCGAGGATGCTGCTGGCTTTAGGCCTTGGCATTGCAGGTAGAAACCTGCTCCGGCATCCAAGCGACTCAAGTCCCTGGCGTTGGACCTTAGGCCTGATGGCCGCTGTCACCGTCTGCGGGGCCTGGCTCACCCATGCCGTGGGTCGGTTCGAAAACCGGGAAATACTGATGCTGCTTACCCTCATCCATCAGCTGAGCGGGGCACTATGGTTCGGGGGGGTGGTGCAGCTGATCGTGTTCTGGCGGACTGCACGCCGCCAACCTCAGCTGGGTTCCCTGTGGCCCAACATAGTAAGCCGCTTCTCCTTTCTGGGGATCATCGCAGTCGCCGCCATCCTCTTCACTGGTCTGCCTTTGGCGTTAAACTATGTGGAAGATTTCAGCGCCCTGGTCGGGACCGGCTACGGTAGCCTGCTACTGACCAAGGTTGCGCTGCTTGCGGTCGCCTTGGGGTTTGCCCGGATCAATTATCTGGCAGGGAAACGCTGGCAGCGGGGACAGCCGGATCACCGGCTCCTATACCAGACCGTCCCGCATCTCATCGAGGCCGAATCTTTCATCCTGGTCAGCCTTTTGTTCGTAGCGGCTACCCTTTCGAGCCAACCGCCGGCGGTGGATATCCCTCAGCTGGTCGCCTCGCCAGGCGAGGTCTGGCACATGTTCAGCCCGAAATGGCCACAGTTGACCTCCCCCACCCACCAGGAGCTTTTGATCGGGGAAGTCCAGCGCGCCACCATCGTCGGCAAACAGCCGCCGGTGGCCGCCTCCCAGTGGTCCAACTTCAATCACAACATAGCCGGTCTGTTCCTGACCGTCATGGCTGCAGTTGCGCTCATCGGCTACTTGCGCCAAGCTTTTTGGACCAACTACTGGCCGGCCGGGTTCATCGGTTTGGGAATCTTTCTGTTCTTCCGCTCCGATGCTCAAGCCTGGCCGCTCGGTCCCTTGGGATTCTGGGAAAGCACCTTAGGCGATGGCGAAATCCTCCAGCATCGGATCGCGACCCTGCTGGCCTTCGTCTTGGGTACCCTGGAAATCCGCGCCCGCACTAAGGAGACTGCCCGCAAGCTGCGCTACCTGTTCCCGATTCTATGCGCTTTCGGGGGCATTCTGCTCCTCACTCACTCCCATGCTGGCTTCGAGCTGAAAACCGAGTATCTGATCCAGTCCACGCATACGGTGATGGGTTTGCTCGCCGTCATCTTGGCCACGGCCCGTTGGCTGGAATTGAAGCTCGAACCCCCAGCCGCCAGCTGGGCCGGGATCACAGCGATGGGGTCGATGGGGCTGATCGGGCTGATTTTGATGTTCTACGACGAGCCATTGTATTAGCTTTTTTCTTCCGCCTTTCCCTTGGCATAGTTGGCGATCCTCTCGTCAAGCTTGGCAAGCAAACCCTCAAACCCCTCCTTGGCCAGGATGTCAGCAAATTGCGCCCGTTTCAGCGCCAGATCGCTGACGCCATCATAGCGCACATCGATGATCTTCCAGCCATCCGCAGTGGGTCGGAGGATATAGACGAACTGAACATCCTCCTCCTTAGGCACCTCCAGCACTGCCCGCACCACCTTCAGCCGGGTCCGGAACGGCTCCTCGGACAAGAGCTTGAATTGCTCGCCGGCATAATCGTTGAATTCCGCCGCATAAGCAGCAATGCCGAATTCGGTCATCTTCTGAATGAACGCTGTTTTTTCCTCAGGCGCAAGCTGTTTCCAATGGGAACCGAGCACATAGCGGGAAATCGAGCTAAAATCATAGACTTCTTTGACGACCGGCTCGAGCAGCCGGTAGCGCCCCGGATAGCCAAGTTCCTTGGCCTGGCGCATGACTTCGAGCAACGCCCGGTTGAGCTTTGCCACCACTGCCGTAGCCCCGCTGACCTGCTGCGCCTTAACCTCCTGGCCAACAGGTTCGGCCAGCGTCTCTGGTTGCACAGGTCCAGCACTCAACGTCCCAGGCAACCACACCCCCACGATTCCCAGCCATCGGATCAGTCGCATCGAACCTCCCTCCATTTCTTGTCAATCGTTACCGCTTAGGATTTGTTTCCCCGACGTTTGGCGGTATTTTACTAGTTCCTCGCCGCACTTTGGGTCCAATGTCATTGCCCTTGCATATTATCGGTTTCGACGACGCTCCATTTAGCAAACCACACCGGGGGGATGTGACCGTGGTTGGAGCGATCTTCACCGCAGGTCGCTTGGATGGGGTGATATGCGGCAAGGTGCGCCGGGATGGGGCCAATGCCACCAAAAGGCTGTGCGAATTGATTTCGGGCAGCCGTTTCCATCACCACCTGCAGCTCATCATGCTCCAGGGAATCGCCTTGGCCGGTTTCAACGTGGTGGATATCCACCGGCTGCACCTTAAAACCGGCCTGCCCGTTCTGGCGATATGTCGAAGACGGCCCAATCTGGCCACCATCGCCAAGGCCCTACAGAAAGTCAAAGGTGGGAAACGAAAGTGGCGTCTGATTGAACGGGCAGGCGCTCCAGAACCGATAGCAGGCGTCTACGTGCAGCGTGCGGGGATAGACCTCGCCACCGCTCACCGGGTGATGACACACACGGCCATCCACAGCACCATTCCCGAACCCTTGCGCACCGCCCACATCATCGCCAGCGGCATCACCGCGCTGCCAAGCAGGCAGCGGGTTTGAGGTGATTGTCATCAAATCTTTTGTTTCAAAAAAATAAACAAAATATTGTAAAAATAGGTAATTGTACATTAAAAATAACGCCATATAATTACCACCTAGATCATTAATCCTCTTGAATAGGAGAGCCGCCATGATCACTACCCTGGAATGGGTGCTGCTTGTAGCCTTGGCCTCGACCGTGATTTTCACAGTTCGGTTTTGCATTCACCACTATCGCAATCTGCGCTAACTCCGGCTTCCTCCTCTTTGGCGTTACACCTCCTTCTTGCACTTTTGACCCGCCTTCAGGCGGGTCTTTTTTTGCCTGCCCGTTAAATCTTTCCGCAAACCGGGCATCACCCAGGGCAAATCGTCCCCCTCGGGCAAAGGCTTGCCGGCACAGGACAGGTTATCGAACTCACCCCGCGCCATCGCCTCCTCGATTCTTTGTTCGGCCAGACGCTCCAAAAACAGCATGCCGTTACTCTGCAAGCGGGGCGATCCCGACCGCCCGACGGATCTGGCGCATGAACGGCGCAGCGAAATCACGCGCCTTAGCCGCCCCTTCCCGGAGTCTGCGCTCTATCTCCTCAGGGTGCTGCAGCAGGGCTTCATAGCGCGCGCGTGCCTCGCGAAAGTGGGCGTTTAAATACTCAAACAGAAACTGCTTCATCTCCCCCCAGGCAATCCCTTCCCGATAGCGCCGGCGCATTCGCTCTACCTCCGCCGGCTCAGCAAACGCCTGATAGATGCTGAACAAAGTGCAGGTATCTGGATCTTTGGGTTCGCCTGGCTCTAGGGAGTTAGTCTTGATCTTCAAGATCAATTTCCGTAAGGTCTTCTCCGGCGCGAAGATGGGGATGGTGTTGTCATAGCTCTTGCTCATCTTGCGCCCGTCCAATCCTTTAAGGACTGCGGTTTCCTCCCGCACCACCGCCTCCGGCAAAACAAAGTGTTCGCGGTAGAGGTGATTAAAGCGCGCAGCAATATCGCGTGCCATTTCGATGTGCTGGATCTGATCCTTACCCACCGGAATTTTCTTCGCCTTAAACAGCAGAATATCGGCCGCCATCAGGATAGGATAGCAATACAGACCCATAGTGATGCCCTTGTCCGGGTCCTGCTCGCCCTTCTCCAGATTCTCAGCCACCGCGGCCTTGTAGGCGTGGGCCCGGTTCATCAATCCCTTGGCGGTGACACAGCTTAAAATCCAGGCCAACTCGGTGACCTCCGGAATGTCCGACTGGCGGTAGAACACCGCATTGTCGGTATTAAGCCCCAGCGCTAGCCAAGTAGCGGCAATCTCCAAAGTGGATTGCCTGATGCGCTTGGGTTCCTGACACTTGATCAAGGCGTGATAATCTGCCAGAAAATAGAACGGCAGCACGTTCTCATTGTGGCTGGCCTCGATAGCCGGGCGGATGGCACCGACATAGTTGCCCAGATGGGGGGTGCCAGTGGTAGTGATCCCGGTCAGGACGCTTTCTTTGTTCATGTATCCCTCATGGTGGAAAGTCCAAGCCATTATAATAAAGTATTTGCTCAGCCACTTAAGTTCCATGAGCTGGACCATTCACGACGCCAAAGACATGTACGCCATCCGCCATTGGAGCGACGGTTACTTCGATATCGCTGAAACCGGTCATCTGGTGGCTATCCCGCGCCGAGACCCAAGCCAAGGGGAAATAGATCTGGTCGAGATCGTCGACCGCATCGGTCAGGAAGGACTGGCGCTCCCCATCCTGATCCGCTTCACCGACATTCTGTGCGACCGCGTGGCACGCTTGTCCGACGCTTTCGCCGCGGCACGGGCCGAATACGCTTATGGGGGGCAGTACACCCCGGTCTATCCGATCAAAGTCAACCAGCAGCGCAGCGTGGTGGAAGCCATTCTCCACAGCGATGTGCCGCGCATCGGGCTGGAATCGGGGAGCAAATCCGAACTTCTGGCCCTGCTCGCCCTCGCCCCCCAAGGAACCACAGTGATCTGTAATGGTTACAAGGACCGCGCTTACATCCGCTTGGGGCTGATCGGTCAGCGGTTGGGACTGAATGTGTTCATCGTGGTGGAAAAACCCTCGGAACTGAATCTGATTCTGGAACAAGCCGATACCCTGGGGATTGAACCCCAGTTAGGCGTGCGCCTGCGTCTGGCTTCGATCAGCGCGGGCAAGTGGCAAAACAGCGGCGGAGAAAAGGCTAAGTTCGGCTTGACGGCGACCGACGTATTGCGCCTGCTTCAGACCCTCAAACAAAAGCAGCATCTGGATTGGCTAAAGCTGATGCACTTCCACGTCGGCTCCCAGGTCGCCGATATCGATGACCTCAAAGCCGCCCTGCGGGAAGCCAGCCGTTACTATGTTGAGCTTCGGAGGCTGGGAGCACCGATTGCGATCGTCGATGCCGGCGGCGGCCTAGGGGTTGACTATGAGGGCACGCACTCGATCAGCTTCTCCTCCATCAATTACAGCCTGGAAGAGTATGCCCATAGCCTGGTGCGCGCCTTAGCCGAGGTCTGCGCCGAAGCCGGTCTGCCCCACCCGCAAATCATCACCGAATCGGGTCGGGCCTTGACCGCCCATCACGCCGTGCTCGTCACCAACGTCATCGAGGTGGAACAGGCCCACGAATCCCCCCCGCCCCCTGCTGAAGACGCCCCCCTGGTCTTGACCGACCTGCACCGGGCCTTGGAACGGCTGGAGCAGGACGGCCTGCTTTCGACTTACCACGATGCCCAGTTCGACCTGCGCGAAGCCCGCACCTTGTATACCCAAGGCCAGCTCTCCCTGGCCCAACTGGCTGAAGCCGAACAGCTCAACACCATTATCTGCCAGCGCATCCGGCAGCGCCTGGACATCCGCCTGCGCGCCCACCGCCAGCTTTTGGACGAACTCAACGACCGCTTCGCCGACAAGGTGTTCTGCAACTTCTCCGTGTTCCAGTCGATGCCGGATGCCTGGGCGATCGATCAGATCTTCCCGGTCCTGCCCCTGCAACGCCTGGACGAACCCCCCACCCGCCGCGGCCGCATCATGGACTTGACCTGTGACTCCGATGGCAGCCTCAAGGCTTACGTGGACCGGCAAAGCATCGAATCCACCCTGCCGCTGCACGCCGTCGCCCCCGGCGAGCGCTACCTGATAGGCTTTTTCATGCTGGGGGCCTACCAGGAAATCCTAGGCGACATGCACAACCTGTTTGGGGATACCCACTCGGTCAACGTAGCCTTGGACGACAACGGCGGCTGGCGGCTAACCATGCCGGCGCGCGGCGATCATGCCGCCGATCTGTTGCGCTACGTCCACATCCTGCCGGAAAGCCTGCAACGGGCGTTTTGCAAGAAACTGGCGCAAATCGACCTCCACCCGGCCCAGCGCAAGCTGTTCGAGAACGAACTGGTCTCCGGGCTCAACGGTTACACCTATTTGGAGGACTGAACCCATGCTCCAAGTCGGAATGATCGGGCTTGGCACCATGGGCGCGCCGATGGCCCGCAACCTGGCCCGGACCGGTCTTTTACACGCCGTCTGGAACCGCACCCCAAACAAAGCCAAGGCGCTGGCTGAGGAACTTAGGGTCAAAGCACCGGCGACGCCAGCCGAATTGGCCCGGCAGTTTGCAATTGATGCGCCTCCTTCCTCGGCACATCCTATGCTGACTCTTCGACCGGCCAGAATGAAAACGCCCGCACGGGGCGGGCGTCTTAAAGAGTTAAGAAAATTTTACCCCCAAGCTTTGCGCCTCCGCCAAGCAAGACCTGCCAGCCCAAGACCTAACAGGGACAAGGTGGCAGGTTCGGGGACTGCAAAAGGCTGAATGCCGTTGCCAGCTGTGTGCGGCAAAACCTCTGAAGTAGGAGGCGTTCCCAAAGTGATTTGGTAGTCGTAAAGCCCATCCGGTCCAGGATCGTCTGATGCGAAACTCCACACCTGCACCGTATATAAACCCGGAGCGGGCAGGGTAAAGTTCAGTAGCTGAGGATCAGAGAATTGGCCGCCGAAGCCAGGCAATTCTAGTATCTCTTCATCTGCCCCTCCTGAAAAAGTTAACGAACTTGTATCTGCGCCTGTCCCCAAAAAAAGGTAGAAAGCTGGGTCCAAAGCATTCTCTAGCCGGTTGACCGTAAGGGTGATCACATCGCCGGCATTGCCAGAGAACCACCAAAAGTCATCGTTGGGTGAGCCTGTTCCACCAGGCTCTGATATTTGTCCGAAATACGTGATACCTGGAAGCAGTTGACCTTCATAGGCAGAGATAGGAACGGCCTTCGACCCCCCCCCCCACAGGG